>Ga0209997_10000135_pt1 | contig 21425 bp, 23 predicted proteins | sample CR04metaG_FD_182079 | JGI IMG/M metagenome (GOLD analysis project Ga0209997, IMG submission 182079) | Deep subsurface microbial communities from Mariana Trench to uncover new lineages of life (NeLLi) - CR04 metaG (SPAdes) (version 2) | ecosystem: Environmental > Aquatic > Marine > Ocean trench...
AAGAATCAGAGTTATATCTGAATGGTGATTTGAAGGCATTTGTCTGAGCTGCCAGTGATTATTTTATTCCAATTTGTTCTTGTACTTTTTGTAAAACGTCATCTCCCACAAGATTTTGTTCATGCAACGATTTGGTAATTTGAATTACATTTGTAATAGAGTGCATGGTAACTCCTTGTTCTTTAAGAGCTTCTTCGGCTCCCTCCATTCTATTTACAATTACATAGGCATCTTCTACTTTGATTTTTGCTTCCGTTAGGGATTTGATGCCGTTTACTACTGATCCCCCAGTTGTGGCAACATCATCTATCATCACTGCCTTTAATCCTTCCCAGATTTTTCCTTCAATGGATTTTGATGTTCCATAGTCTTTTGGTTTACTTCTAACATAGATCAGCGGTTTTACTATCTCAATTGCCAACGCTGAAGCAATAACTAAACCTCCTGTTGGAACTGAAACTAGAGAATCAAACTTGTCTAAACCCGTATCTTTGATTATTTCATCTTGGAGATATTTTACCATCTTTCGAAATTGGTGAGGATAGCTGGGAACTAATCTCAAGTCTACATAGTAGGGACTCTTTTTACCGCTTGATAGTGTAAAATCTCCGAAACGAATTATTTTATTTTCGTGTAAAAAGATTGAAAACTCTTTTACAAAATCCATATCAAATTTAGCTTCACTGGATTTATTTTGGTTTGTATTGAGTAAAGTACTGTGCCTGAGATTTGGTTGAATTATGGAATAACTGACGTTGTTTTAGATATTAGGGCTGAGAATTTAGAGCAAAAAATTGACTCTGAGGGGACAACAATAGAAGATTTGGCAATTAATGAAAAGCTAACCTCCATTGATCTATCCAAACCCATGGATTTGATGGTTTTACATAATTCAAGATCCATTCAAAAAATTATCTCTTTGTTATTTACAATATGTGAACAAAAATCACTTCCATTTCCTAATGTATTATCTGAGAAAAAAATTATGAATCAAGTAAAAGCTGGAATGCCAGAAGGTAGTTCCATTAATGAATTTGATAAAAATGAGCTTTCAAACTCTAACCTTGTCTTTATAGCAGAAATGGAGTTTGATGGATTATTTGGATATGAAACAATATCTACCAGATTAATCAAAAAATTTGGACAGGACCATATGCTTTCAGCATATGCTAAAAGAAAAGGAAATTTTCCCACACCTGGACAACCCACAGATAGTATTGAGGAGGCAAAAAAATTTTCAAATAATTTTGAAATTCAAGGAATTGAAATTGTTGCAAATTCTAGAGGCATTGTAGATTTTTCAATTGGTCATCCTTCAGAAACTATTTCTCTAACCAAAACTTTGGAATCCTTTGCATTTCAAGATATTGGAAAACAAAAATCAATGATCATCAGTTCTGGAAAGGAATCCAGCAATAACACCTTGAGCAAGTCACTCTCATCTCTTTGGAATTGCTCAAATGCCATACAAAATGGTGGCCTAGCAATATTGATAGCAGAATGTAAGGACGGTTTAGGATCAAATGCTCTTCAACAGTACATTGAAGGTAGATTATCTCATGAAGGACTTCGGAACCCTACAAAGTATATTGGTGGCATGGAAGATTTGCTATTCCTAACTGAAGTTCAACAGAATTTCCAAATCGGGCTAGTTTCAATTCTTCCAGAATTCTATGTAAAGAAACTGAACCTAATCACATTATCTGGAATAAAAGATTCTATGGATTACATTCTAAAAACTCAAGGAGCTAGACAGAAAGTTGTTATTGTTTCAGATGGTGCAAGAATTTTACCAAGGTAAAAGACCAGAAGGTAAGGGTGCACACAAAATAGCTAATACTATAATTCCAACATAAGCTAGTTTTCTATTTTTTGAAAGAGGTGAGATATCATCTAGGGGATTTGCACTGGGACTTCTGGAACTCAAAAAAAGAATTAAAAGTGCCATCACCCAAAAATTCAAAAGAACTAAAATTGCCATACTTCCGTAAGTTGCGTACTTGTGTAATTTAGCACCTACTAACGTTCTAGCAAGATGTCCTCCATCTAACTGCCAAGCCGGAAGTAAATTAATAAACGTGATCAAAAATCCAACCCACGCTGCAAACAAAAGAGGTGTCATTAAAACTTCATGACCTGCTCCTCCTTTTCCAAATAATGCCAAACTTGCTTTCATAAGTATTGGCTCTCCAAGATTCCATTCTATCAATCTTGAATTTTCATAGAGCCCTTGCGCAATATCCACTTCAAGTATAGGAGCAGTATATGCAGCATACAAAGAAACTATTATTGCTATTATGAGTCCAGCAATTGGACCGGCAATTGCAACATCAAATAAGATCTCTCGATTGATTGTTAATCCTCTAGATTGAATGAATGCGCCAAAGGTAGGAATTCCAATAATTGGCAATCCTGGAATAAAGTATGGCCAAGTAGTCTTTAGCTTGTGAGCTTTAGCTGCTATAAGGTGGCCTGATTCATGAATTCCTAAAATCCCTAGAAGAGAAAGAGTATAGATTCCAGCCATCTCATAGGGGTTTCCAATTTCAATTATGGAATTGACCCCTTCTGTACGATAATATCCATCAACCATCACAAATGTGACCACTATAGCAAACAAAATTCTTGGAGTCCATGAAGTGCTAAGCCATTTTCTTTGTTTTTTGGGGGTAAATTTTTGAATGATTATGTATTTTCCATCATCCATTTTCTCCAGTCTAACTAGATAATTCATATCCTCCAATCGCCTTGCCAGTTCTTCAAATTTTGATTTAAACTCAAGATCGTCAATTTTGAATTCCAAAGAATACAACGTTTTGGTAAACTGATTTACGTGAAAAAACGAATTTACCATAGAAATAATTTCTTCCTGACTATTATCACTCATTATGCTTTACACTATATCTTTCCATTAAATGGCTTTGTAGTCAATGATATGTTTCTGTAATTAACCTCACTGAGAATCGAAGCAAAATATTTGCTGAAACTAAACCATTTCAGGGATTATTTCCTTGAAGAAAGGTATTTTTTCTATTGAAGAATTTGTAACCCTGCAAAAGGTACACATTGAAAAGGCAAGTGTTTATGATGGATTTTTGTATTTTGTGAACATACTAACTCATAAAATTAAATATCATCAATCGATTACAGTAATCATGCAGGTCATTCTTAGACAATTAGAAGATTGTACAATGCGTAGAGCAGACCCAAGCGATCTAATACCTATCATGGAAATAAATCTTAAAACCCTTCCAGAGCATTACTCAGATTATTTTTATGAAAGCTTACTTTTAGAAGTTCCAGAGGCATTTATTGTTGCAGAGGTTAATGGAAAGATTGTTGGTTATGTTATGTGTAAAACTGAATATGGATTTTCTAATTTTAAAAAATTGGGATTTGTAAAAAAAGGACATGTTGTTTCCATTGCCGTCCTTGAAGAATTCCGAAACAAGGGAATTGGAAGAGTCTTAGTTGAAGAATCAATAAAAGGTATTATCCTAAAAAAATGTGATGAATTTTATCTTGAAGTAAGATGTAGTAATACAGAGGCCGTAAGATTGTATGAAAAATTAAGATTTGTGATTAAACAACAACTTAATGTATATTATCGTGATGGCGAAGATGCATTTCTTATGGCAATTGAATTAGGTAAATAGTTCAAACCAATAAATATATCACAAATAATTTTATCACGATGGACAAACGGAAAGGAACAGGAATTGCAATATTCCTTTTGTGCATTGTAACATTCTTTGTTTACGCATATCTGTTGATGTTATCTGAATGGAGTCCCATAGTCTTACAATTATCAATTTTAATATTCGCCGGAGGATTTCTAAGTGTACTTGCTTGGATTGGTTACGTTATGGCAACTACAAAACCATCATCTGCAACAATATCGTCTGAAGATTAGGCTACTTGAAAATTTTTACATCAACTACTGTTTGATAATATCTTGGACCCACTGGTCTTACAATTTTTGATGTTAAAATCTCTGATTTGACTGGAGTCACTTCAAGGTAATGCTTTTCAGATAATTTTCCTGCATCTGATTTTTTATCTGCATGAATATGGGAATAATAATGAATTATTCCCCCATCCTTTGTGGTTTTTATTGCAGATTCCAAGAATTCATCTGATCTTTCAGGAAGAAGCATTAGTGTTCTATCTCCTTTACCTTGCAATTGTTCTTCTATTATCTTGGATGTATCGCCATTAATTGATACAACTTTTCCTGCAAGCTTGTTTAATTCAATATTCTTCTCACAAAGTTTTGAGGCAATTGGGTTGATATCTATACTGTAAACTGTGCATTTTTTCTTTTTCGCCGCCATAATTGAAAACATGCCTACGCCAGCAAACATGTTAACCATGGTTTCACCATCCTGTATTAGATTAGCTATTCTTTCTCTTTCGTTAGATAAACGAGGAGAAAAAAAAGCATTTGCTACATCTACTATAAATCTACAACCAAATTCCTTGTATTCTGTTTCTGTTCTATCTTCACCAGCAAGAACTTCCAAGTTTCTGGTTCGAAAATCTCCCTCAACTGGAGATGCCTGATAAAAGACACTTTTTACAATTTTTACATTATTTAGTAAAGTTTCCCCAATTAATTTTTTCTTGGCTAAAAGGGAATCTGGTATTCTAACTATTATTATATCTCCTATCTGATCAAATGCTGAAATTAATTCTTCACTTTCTTGAGATGTAAGAATACTTTCCAATGTTTTTTTTAGCATTCGTGTCAATTCTTGTAGTAAAAATTACCAGAAACTTTTTGCTCTTTATCTAATCTACTTTCTAGTTTATTTACCCGAGGTCTAAGGCTCCTCTCATCTCGTCTAAATGTCATATCTAAGGATTTTAAAAATCTGTTCATTGCTTCAATTTTTGGTAGAGGAACAGTAGCATGTCCTTTTAATCCAGGCTCTCCTTCAAAGATAACCATATGGTCTGATACGAGATCCATTAGCTGTATATCATGGTCAATTACAATAGCTGATTTTCCAAAGGAACGAACAAACTTCTGCAAGAATTTTGCTACTGCAATTCTATCTTCAACATCTAAAAATGCTGATGGCTCATCTAAAGCATACAGGTCTACTTTTTGTAAAAGGCAGGAGATAACGGCTACTTTTTGTAATTCCCCTCCAGACAAATTTTTTATTGATTTGTTGTAAAGTTTTTTTATTTTTAATGGATCAACAATTTGCTCTTCTTCCTGACTTCCCTCAATAGGTGATTCATTTGCTTTATCTAGTAGGGCAACAACCTCAACATCAATATCATTTTGTAGATACTGTGGTTTGTAGGCAATCTTTATTTTTTTGTCAACTTTACCCGAGTCTGGTTTTTCTGTACCTGCAATAATTTTCATCAGGGTTGTTTTACCAAGGGCATTAGCACCCATTATGCCCAATACCTCTCCTTTTCTAACCCTACCCGGCTCTACAGTTAGGGAAAAGGAAGGGAATTTTTTTTCCAGTTTTGGATATGTAATAATTTCACTTCCTGCCTGAAATTCTTCAGTGGGAGATGAAGATACATCAAAAGAGAATTTTTTATCTCTAAATCTAACATTTTCAGTTGGAAGATATCCATCAAGAAATACATTAATTCCAACTTTGGTAGAAAGTACATTTGAAACAATTCCATATGCTGCAGGTTCTCCATAAAGAACTTCAATAAAATCACTTAGAAAATCAAGTACTGTTAAATCATGTTCTACAACCATTACACTTTTTCCAAGTTTGGCCAAACTCTGAATTACTCTTGCAACACTTGTTCTCTGAAATACATCGTTGTATGATGATGGTTCATCAAAAAAGTAAAAGTCAGACTCTTTTGATGCAACAGTTGCTATTGCTAATCTTTGTAATTCCCCTCCACTAAGTTCTTTAAGATTTTGTTCTAGGGAATTTTCCAATCCTAGTTCTTTGACAAGCTGTCTTGAAATTCCTCTTTCATCAAATTTTTCCAATAATTCCTTCCCTGTTCCGTCAAAGGCTTGTGCAAGGTGTTGAATCTGCTGAGGTTTAATTGATGCGCGAATTTGTTTCTCTTTAATTTTTTCAAAATGTGATTTTAATTCTGTTCCACTATAATATTTTAGAATCTCATCCCATTCAGGAGGATTTTCATATCGTCCCAAGTTTGGTTTGAGGTTACCTGAGAGAATATTTACTACGGTGCTTTTACCAATTCCGTTTCTTCCAAGTAAGCCAACAACTTCTCCTTTCTTTGGAGTCGGTAATCTGAATAGTCTAAAGGAATTTGGCCCATATTGATGAATTTTATCTGTTGCTAATTCACTAGCTAAATTTACAATAGTGATTGCATCAAATGGGCATACCTTGACACATATGCCACAACCATTGCAGATATCCTCATCAATTTGCGCTTTTTTTGACTCTTCGCTTAGAACAATACAATCAGCTCCAGACTTGTTTATTGGACAGTACTTTATGCACTCTAATCCACATTTTTTTGGTTGACATAGATCCATGTCCATTACCGCAACTCTATGAGTCATGTCGTATTTCGGCAAATCCTTGATTTATACCTCTATTGAACCTCTCGAAATTCCGACGTTACCTTAATAGATAAGAATATGACTTGTTCGTTTAAGCCGGCCATAGCGTTAGGGTGCGACCCAACCCCATTCCGAACTTGGAAGTCAAACCTAATGTCGCTGTTGTGCTACTAAGGTGCGAGAGCTCTTGGGAAGCAACAGTGCTGGCATTTTTCAATTTAATCAATCTATTAATATCAAATTTTCCACATTTATTCAAATGCCTAACTGCAGTGTTTGTGGAGAAGAATTTTCAGATGATATTAGATTTTTAAATCACATGATGGAAAAACATGGCTTTAGAAATCCAAACATTGACAAACCTGACAGAAACAGCAGAGGCTATTAATCTAAATTTTTTGAAGATAATCTAAAATTAATCTTACCCCAAAACCAGTAGCTCCTTTTGGATTGTATGGTTTAGATTTTGTTGCTACTTGCGTCCATGCAACTCCTGCAATATCTATGTGAACCCAGGGAGTTTCTCCAATTGCATTTCTCAAAAATGCCGCAGCTGTAATTGTACCTGCTGCTCTCCCAATTCCAACATTTTTCATATCTGCCACATCAGAGTTTATCATGCCCATATAGTCCTCATTTAGAGGAAGCTCCCACACTTCTTCAGTTGTTCTCTTTGAAGATTCATTGATTTTTTGTTTTAATCTTTCATTGTTTGAAACTATTGCAGCCACGTTATTACCGAGTGCAATAATACATGCACCTGTTAATGTAGCAAAATCAATTATTGCCTTTGGTGAATATTGTTTTTCTCCATAGGCCAGTGCATCTGCCAAAATCAATCTTCCTTCTGCATCGGTGTTTAGTATTTCAGCAGTTTTTCCATTGTATAGTTTTATGATGTCTCCTGGCCTATATGATTCACTACTTGGCATGTTTTCAACTGATGGAACAATTCCAACAACATTTACAGGTAATCTTAATTCAGAAACAGCTTTCATAATTCCTAAAACTGTACATCCACCACACTTGTCAAATTTCATCTCATCCATTTTTTCACCAGGTTTTAAGGAAATTCCACCAGTATCAAAAGTCACAGCTTTACCGACTAATACAATTGGTTTTTCATTTCTATATCCACCATAATGTTCTAGAACTATCAGTTTAGGTTCATTTTTGCTACCTTTCCCAACTGCTGTAATTCCACCAAACCCCTTTTTCTTTAGTTCATTTTTTGAGAACACGACGCATTTCATTTTGTTCTTTTTTGCAATACTTTTTGCAAAAGTTGCCAAGGTTGTAGGTGAGCATTCATTTGGTGGCAAGTTGGCAATACTTTTGGTAAAAATTACTGCATCTGAAATAATTTCTGAATTTTTAATAGCTTTGGATATTTTATTTGATTTTGAAACAAGAATGGACAGATTTGGAGATATACCTTCTTTTTTTGATTTAAATTTTTCAAATTTGTATAATGCAATTTTACAACCTTCTGTTATTTGAGAAGTGGCTGAAATAGGCTCAGTTACGTAACTTGGAGGGGCAATTATGGTAAATTCCTTTAGTTTTAGTTCTCTGGCTTTTTGAGCGATTTTTCCTGAAACAAATCTTATTGTATCGTTTGTTATTTTTTCTTTTTTTCCAATTCCTGCCAATAGGATTCTTTTTGCTGGAGTTTTATTATTGGTATGAACTATTGTAATTTTTCCCATTTCTCCGTTAATTTCCTTCAGTGATTGTTTTATAGAGGCAATAATCTTTGAGCTAATTTTATTTAATCCAAGTATTTTATCAGAATCTTCTAAAACAAACCCACATAGCATTTCTGTTTTTTTCCTAGCTGAATTAGAATTTTCTATTTTTATCTTCATTACGAAAAACTAAGTTTCTGGGGATTATTTAGATTTACTTTAATTCTATTGTTTTACTATTTGATAATAAGCTTGCAGATCTTAAAAAAACAGATTTTACAGTTTTACATTCTTGTTCGCAATTACTATCAAATTTCATTTTGTTAGATTTTTTCTTCTTTGATGTTATTATTGCACGAATTAAAGGGAATAATGCCGCTCTACCACCATGTGCAGTTTTTTCATCTATGAGCCAAAACATCTCTAGTGCAGACTCGTCCAATATTTGATTTCTAATTTCTTCTCCTTGATTTGAATAGTGTCCTATGATTGTGAGATTTCCTCTTGCTAGGAAATTAACTATTTTTGCAAATTTTGTACAAAGATAACACTGATCATCATATACTACAATGGGAGTATTTTCTTTAATGTCCACAATATACTCTATCCTTTATCAGATTAAAATTTACAGAAGGAATGTTGACAAAAATTAAAACACTACTAGGCACAAGAGGCCTAAAAACTTGGAAATATCCAAATCCGAATCAACGAGTTTATCGACAAAGAGTAAAAAGACAATCCCCCCTTCTAGGCGTAAAAAATACACAAACTAGGTAATGACGTACGTTATGATTTGTTGGAAATACGTTATTACTAAAAAATCATAATTTACATTATGACTTTGAAAGGTCAACGAAATCATTACAACATAAAATTCCTAAAGGTTATGGATCTTCTGTTAGAGTAAAATCACAAAACATTTCTCTAACATCCATGTAATTGAAATTTCCTTTTACAATTACCACAAAATCTTTCCTTGGTTTTCTTGCTTTCAGTACCTAAAGGTAAACCACACCTATTGCATTTTTCTTTAATCATTATTTATTTTCTTTTTCCCATACCCCATTTAAGGGCGAATTCTTCTTTGGTAATTTTGATTAAAGATTTACATTTTAGACATCTACGTGTTTTATTGGTCTTAGAATATCTCCAAAGATGAGCTTCACTTTTTTGATGACAGTTCATGGTTAACTGTATTTGCACCTCTATTTGTACCGGCTGTTGATTTAGTATAATTCTCATCCTTCCCAAAAAATAATTTCAAAATAATTTTTCTAAAGGTTAATTTTGAGAAATACTTTCCCCGTGTTAAAAACGACCTACAACGTTGTAAGTATGGCTAAATAACGGATCTGTTTTTTTGATATCAGAAGTAGATTTTTATTAAATTTCCAAAGAAGATGAGTAACTAATGGGTCTTAACTATTATCATATAAAGAAGAATATTTTACGAGCGAGAAGACTTGTCATAAAATCTACTAGTATTGCAGGCTCTGGTCATCCCGGAGGCTCTTTTTCTATGGCTGAAATCCTGGGTTGTCTATTCTTCAAATATTTGAAATTTGACCCTAACAATCCTTCGTGGGAAGACCGAGATCGTCTAGTTCTATCAAAAGGACATGCATCACCAGGTTTGTTTTCAAATATGGCAGTAGCTGGTTATATTCCAGAATCTGAACTCGAAACTCTGAGGAAATTTGGAAGCAGACTCCAAGGTCATCCTGATTTGAAATGTCCAGGAGTCGAATTCTGTGGGGGTTCTCTAGGAATGGGCTTATCTTTTTCTATCGGAATAGCCCTTGCGGCCAAAATGGACAACAAAGATCATCATATTTACACAATAATTGGTGATGGAGAATCCAATGAAGGACAAATTTGGGAAGCTGCAATGACTGCCTCTAAATACAAATTAGATAATTTAACGGCATTTTTAGATAGAAATTTTATCCAACAAGATTCTTACACTGAAAAAGTAATGCCACTTGATGAAGAATTGAGAGGTGATAACATTTCAGAGATGTGGAAAGATGCCTCGAGATGGAAGACTGGTGACAAATGGAGGTCTTTTGGTTGGAATGTAATTGAAATTGATGGTCATAGAATTGAACAAATCGATTCAGCTATTACTAAAGCAATTACAGCAAAGGGAATTCCTACAATTATTATTTCTAGGACCATTAAAGGAAAGTCAATTGAACATATGGAGGATAATCCACAATGGCATGGAAAAGCACCTGATTCTGATATGGTCCCTATGATAAATTTAGAACTAGACTCACAATTTATGATTGCCCCATCAATAATTGCAGGTGATATGACGAATTTAGAAAATGAAGTAAGACGATGTGTAAAAGGTAGAGCTGATTATATTCATCTTGATGTGATGGATGGGCAATTTGTTCCAGCCAAAACTTTTGATAATAATAAAATTAAAGAATTAAGATCTTTAACAGTTATTCCATTCGATTCTCACCTGATGATTTCTGAACCAGTCAAACATGTTAAAGACTATGTTGAAGCAGGAAGTGATATTATTACAGTTCACGCTGAAGTTTGTGATGAATCAAGTTTTGGTGAAATTAATGATATGTTAAAACAAAACCAGGTTAGTGTAGGACTTGCGATAAATCCAGACACTGATCTTCCTGAATGGTCTTACAAATTTCTACCCACACTAGACCAGCTAATTGTAATGTCCGTATTTCCTGGGAAATCAGGTCAGAAATACATCCCAGAAACACATGAAAAAATGAATAAATTAATATCCATTTTAGAGGATCATAAATTCACTGGATATATTGAGGCTGATGGCGGCATTAACCTTGAGAACATTGGATCATGCTTTGAAGATGGCGCAAGAGCATTTGTTGGTGGCAGTGCAATTATTGGACAACCAGATGTACGAGAAACAATTAGAGAATTTAGAAATCAAGTACTAAAAACAAGAAGAAAAACTTTGATTCAAAAAGCTCATCAATTAGGAGGATCTGATCTTGTCAACAAGTGGATTGGTTTGCATATTGTTGGCAAAAAGAAAGAACAGATTACAAAAATAGCACAGGAGGAAGGCTTCATTTGAATGCACCAGAAATGGGTGATATGAGAACAGAGTATGCAAAAACTCTGATAGAAATTGGTAGAGAAAACCAAAATGTAGTAGTTTTGGGAGCTGATACTACGGACTCTCTTAAAACCTCTGGATTTGGAAAAGAATTTCCAAATCGATTCTTTAATGTTGGAATAGCTGAAGCAAATTTAGTTTCAATATCGGCAGGATTGGCAGCTTCTGGCAAAGTATCATTTGCCAGTACTTATGCAATATTTTTGCCGGGTAGAGCAGTTGACCAAATTAGAAACGGCATTGCGTATCCTTCTCCCCCAGGAAAAAATGGTCTTAATGTAAAATTAGTAGTATCACATGGAGGTCTAACTGTTGGTCCTGATGGTGGCTCACATCAACAAATTGAGGATATTGCAATAATGAGGGCCATTCCAAATTTTCGTGTATTCATACCAGCTGATACTATTGCTGTTTCAAAACTAATCAGATTGATGGCAGATGAATATGGGCCTTTCTATATGAGAATGGCAAGATCAAAAACACCAATAATTCATTCTGAATCTCAAGAATTTCAAATTGGTAAAGGCATTACCCTCAGAGATGGATCTGATTGTACCATTGCATCATGTGGCATTACATTAAGAATGGCACTTGAGGCCGCTGAGACCTTACAACAAGAAGGAATCTCCTGTAGAGTACTAGACTTGTTTTCTATAAAACCAATAGATGGTGATCTTTTAGAAAAAGCCGCACGGGAAACTGGCTGCATTGTAACCACTGAGGAGCACAATATTTTTGGTGGTATGGGCTCAGCTGTTGCAGAATCTGTGTCAGAGAGATATCCTGTCCCAATAAAACGAATAGGTGCTCAAGACATGTTTGGCGAATCAGCCCGAGATAATGAAGTTCCATTACTTTTGGAAAAGCACGGGATAACATCTTTTAATATGGTAAAACAAGTCAAAGAGATAAGGAGTAAAAAAATATGAAAATATTTCTTGATACTGCAAACCTAGAATCTATTCGAAAATTCAATGACATGGGATTGTTGGATGGCATTACAACAAATCCATCCTTATTGTCAAAGGAAGGAGGAAATCCAAAAGATGGTATGGCTGAGATAACAAAAATTATCAACGGCGATGTAAGTTTAGAAGTTTTAAGCACTGAATATTCTGGAATGATGGATGAAGGTAGAAACTTGCGAAACTATGGTGATAATGTTGTAGTTAAAGTTCCTATGACTCCTGATGGACTAAAAGCTTGTAAAGCCCTTACTGCAGAAGGAATTCCAGTAAATGTAACCTTGATTTTTTCATCGAATCAGGCAGTACTTGCTGCTAAAGCTGGAGCAAAATATGTTAGCCCATTTATTGGTAGATTAGATGATATTGGACAGGATGGAATGTATTTAATTAAAGAGATTAAATCCATTTTTTCAAATTATAATTTTGGAACACAAATTCTTGTTGCAAGTATAAGACATCCTTTACATGTAATTGAAGCAGCAAAGATTGGCGCAGATGTTGTTACTTTGCCACCAGCCGTTTTAGATAAAATGCTAAAACATCCTCTTACAGATATAGGCCTCAAAAATTTCTTAGCAGATTGGGAAAAACTCAAATCAGAAAATCCTGATATCCAGGTTTAACAAGTAAAACTAAATTATGAATTACCTGCCAAGATTGGATTTTCTATTTTCAAAAAAATAAAATTAAAAATTATAACTAGTTTGTACCCCTACTTTTTCTAGTACCAGTACCTCTTCCTGTAACTCTAGTCATACCTTTTGTTGAAGGTTTTTCTTTTGGTTCTGGAATGTCACCTAACCTCCTTGAGCCTGTTCCTCTTCCTGTGTGGATCATTCTATTGGCAGCTTTCTTTTTCTTTTCTTCTTGCTCTTTTTTATATGCGTCCCCAGACCAGTTTTTTCCTTTATCATCTACCTCGATGATTCTAGTGCCTCTACCAGTTCTGACTTTGATTTTCCCCATAATTTCATTCAATATCTCTAATATTTATTTAAGCTCATTTTCGAAGGTAATTCAATCCATTGAAATTACTTGAACTTTTGCTAACGAAGATAATAGTCAACATGCATTAAAAACTAGTAATTCTAGCCACTAACCCAACCAAGTTTTCTGAAGTATGAAAACATCAAGATAACAGGTATTGCAGATGCTATAATTAAAATTATGAATGATGTATACGGACCCAAAACCATCCATTCGGCATCAATGCCTCCTGGCAAATTGATATTCATTCCATAAAAGGTACCAATCACAGTTGCTGGAATAGCTAATGTGAAAATAATGGTCAATACCGCAAGTACCTTGTTTGTTTTTTCACTGCTTAACACAAAGTCTGTATCTTTGTAGATTTCCATAGTTTCTCTTGATTCTTCTAAGGTTTCAATTACCTTGTCTATGTGATCAATTACATCATCAAAGAATAATTCAAGATCTTCTTCTTCATCTGATAATCGTTTAACATTGGGTGCGATTTCTAAAACAAATCGTTTTAAAGGATTAGCTATTCTTCTCAACTTGTTAATTTCTCTTCTGAGGAGAGCAATGCTTCTAGCAACAGATTTTGTTTCATCAAAAACTCCCTCTTCCATTTCGTCTAAATTGGCAATAATTCTTCTTGATGTATGTAAAAGTTCGTCTACTAGTAAATCTATTATTTCATGAAGCAATAATCCAGATGATTTTCCAAGGAGTCTTTCTTTTCTTTGTGGGTCAGAATTTGTTTTACACAAATCTACCAAATCTATCAAAGGTTTCAGGTCCCCTTGATGAACCGTTACTAGAAAATCCCTTCCAAAAAATATTGAAAGCTGACTATTTTTTGCTATTCCGACTTTTGGCGAAATTGGAGGAAAGTGAAGAATTACGAAAAAATGGTCATCATAACTATCTAGTTTTGGAAGCTCAAATTTGGTCATACAATCCTCTATGTTTAATGCATTGAAGTGATATTTCTTGGCTAGATCTTCTACGTAATCTCTATCAGGATTCTGCAAATCAATCCATGAGAATCCTTTGCCTTCAATTGTTTCGATTTTTCTCTCTATAGTATTCTCTATGGATTTTTTCCCTGAGCGTAATCGATTAGCGAATAAACCTTTCTTCAAGTCGAAAAGTTCCCTTATACAACAAATTTAAAGCGATCGATGATTTTAAAATTTTTTTGTTATGGAAATCCAATTATTTCCAAGGCATAACATACATTGCACCGGCATATGTAAGTCCAATTGCTATTGCCATGGCTATCCACCATAATCTCATAGTTGGAATTTACTTTAGTTAATAATAAATCTACATCCTAATTTTCACCATGATTAAAATTAAAGATTATTACGGGATGATGAATTTTTCATTGTCATGGCCCTCGTCGTACAGTGGCTAGTATAGGGGATTGTGGATCCCCGGACAGGGGTTCGATTCCCCTCGAGGGCCCGCCTAATTTTTGTTACTTGCAAAAATTTTGGCTTTGGGATCTTTTATAATTAAAAAATACCGTACTTGCTTGATTCCATCTCTTCCTTAATTGCAAGTTTGAATCGATGTTCTTTACTTTCCATATTGTTGGAAATCCAAGTAAGAAACTTTTTTTCCATTCCCTTTCCCTTTAGCTTATCAAAATCTGGACCCATCTGTTCTACTAATTTTTTTACAAGTGATCTATTGACGCTTAGAACAAAAAAATGCCAACCAAAAGCGAATTCAGAGTCTGTCATTACAAAGTCCTCATTCCCATGAACCATTTCTTCTAGGAGCGTTAGTTTATGAAATATTGCTTTGCTAGTTTTATTGTAATCTACTGTAGAGACATTAATGTTTATTCTATCACTCATGTCTATTTTCAGTTTACACAAAATAAAAGGGTTAATGATTATTCTTTCAATAGGTGTTCAAAATCAATATCAAAATGCATTTTCATGATTTCGATATAGGTTTTGATAGATTCTGGGATCTCCTCTCTACATGCAACTCCCAGATTCTTCGCATTAATCCAGATTACCAATGTTTGAATAATTGTTAAAAATCGATCATTTTTCACTTGTGGATCTCCTATAGCCTTTGTGTATCTTTCAGCAAATTCCCAAGCGGTGACAAAATCTACACATTTAACTCCAAAAACTGCTAATACTTGCTCTTGTAAAGTCTCGGCTTTGTTGAAGGGTACAGTATTGATAATGTATGGGAAATTCACTTTTTCAGGTAGACAATCAGGCAATGGCCCCCAAATTGTTACAATCTTAGTTCCTGGTTTTAATTTCTCAAACTTTTTTATCATATGTTTTATTATTTCCTCATCCATAAACCAAAATAAAATTACAGTAGCGTCAAAAATTTTTGAATTTTTTATATCCTCACAAATAAATTCTCCTGAAATATTTTTTGCCTCATTAATTTTTTCTAAGTTGTTATCAATACCAATTCCCTTTTTAACATTAAATTCTCTAACAGCTATTTCTACTCCTTTTCCATCTCCACATCCAAGATGATAAAAAACATCATCTTTTCCTAAATCTACAAAATTAAAAATTTCTCTAAATGATTTATCTGGTAATTGTACTTCATCACCACTAACAATATTCTGTGGGAGAGATTCTAGAAATTCTTCAATTTTCAATAATAAAAGTAGGATAATTGGGAATTTATTCTCTTATGCTCTCAAGCTTTGATACCGCCTGCCATAATTGAGTCCTAACAAAAGAAGGCATATTTGGGTCCTGAGTTACATCATCTAGCAAACTAATTGTATTTGCTGCTCTTACAGACAATGCGAATTCTTCTTCAGTCAAATTTTTAATCAAACCCGAAATTGATTTTTTGATTGTTTTAGGTGTGGATGAACTAGTAACTATTTGATTAAGCGTGTCGATTGCTTCTTTCATTGACTCTTTATTCTCTTTATCATCTACCATTTTTTACACCTTTTCTGGGAAATTCGAGGTATATAGTTACATCTCTACAAATATGTTATCAGATTCTACTGTAACATTGTATGATGCTAAATCATTAATTTTAGCTGGAAAATTAGATAATTTTCCTGTTTTACAATCAAATTTGGCTCCATGCCATCCGCATGTAACTACACATCCTTCTAAGGTACCTTCTGAAAGACTTGATCCAGAATGTGTGCAGGTGTCATCCATTGCACAAAAATCTCCATCAATATTTGCAACCATTACATCTTTTCCATCCACTTTAATTTTGATCATTTTTCCAGGAGGTATATCCGAAACCTTGCCAGCTATAACTTTTCCCATTTAATGTTTCTAACTTATTATGCTTAATATTTTTTTGTATAGTATGATCAGGGAAGCCATACCATCTGACAAAATACATATTCTAAAATTTTGCAAAAATACTTTTTCATGGGGAGACTATATCAAAGATGTTTGGGACTATTGGATTTCTGAAGGCAAATTACTTGTAATAGAAAAAAATACTCCTATTGGTATTTGTCATGCAGTTTTTTCGATAAATCAGGTGTGGATTGAGGGTATCCGTATTAATTCTAATTATAGAAGACAAGGACTAGCCTCAAAATTGATTAAAAAAGTAGAATTAACGGCAATCCAAAAACAAATTCCTATTTCACTTATGTTAATAGATGTACAAAATTCTCTATCTCTTTTAATGGCGCAAAATCTTGATTACAAAATATATCAAACTTGGCATTTTTATTCTCTTTTACCTCAAAAAAACACCAATGATGAAATCTTCTTTGGAAACGTAATCCAAGAAAATGAATTTTCTCATTATGTTAAATCGTGGAGATGGCTACCTTTAGACAAGAAAATCTTATTCTATTTGGACTCTAAAAATTTTATTGTCTACTCTTCAAAGAAAGGCCAAAGAACAATAGCAATATTAGAAGATTCAGAACATTTTGAAAAAACTTTGATAGTGACTTTATTTGCTGGTTCCAAAAGTAACACAATGAATATTCTCTCCTTTTTACAAAATTATGGATTTGAGAAAAATTATCAACGGATTCAAATTTTAACTAAAGAATCTTTACCAAAATTTAGAAAATTAGAACATAAAATTTTGTTTCATTTGATGCAAAAACTTCTATCTTGACTCTTCAGAATTTTTATCGTATTTCTTAAAATCCCTAGATTTTCAATTTCCATCTCTATTTTGTCACCATTTTTGAGGAATACAGCATTTGGTTTGTTTAAAATTACACCAGCAGGGGTTCCTGTGGAAATGATGTCTCCTTTCTCAAGGGTCATTACTCTGCTTATCTTAGAAACAATTTCGGGAATTTTTATGAACATCTTTTCTGTAGATGAATCTTGTCTTATCTCACCATTGATTTTGGTAGTTAGTTTAAGATTTTGAGGATCCTTAATCTCATCTGTTGTGGTTATCCATGGTCCGCATGGTGCAAACGAATCAAAGCCCTTTCCCCTGGTGAATTGTTTATCTTTGAACTGAATATCTCTTGCTGAAACATCATTGAAAATCATATAACCAAATACTACTTCTGTAGCTTGTTCTTGACTAATATTTTTACAAGTTTTACCAATTATCAGAGCCAATTCTACTTCGTAATCTAATTGGGTCACAAAATCCGGACATTCAATGTCTGATTCTGTACCAGTTAGAGCAGTTCTGGGCTTTAGAATGATTACTGGGTCGTCAGGTGCAGAAAGACCTTGCTCTTTGGCGTGGTCAGAGTAATTATATGCAAGACAGATTATCTTGTTGGGGTTTGGGATTGGAGTCAGTAATTTGAAATTTGAAATAGTTTCATTATATGAAAGATCTTTAATCTTATCTTTAATTTCATCATACCAACCATCAAAAAGAAAGTCTTTGATACCATGTGGAATGGGAACTCCAGTTTGAAAGGTGATTTCATCTCTTGTAGAAACCCTGTCTCCATTCACAAATCCATAGGTCTCTTTATTCTCATGTGATAATCTAGCAATCTTCATTATTATGTCACTTATTTGTGAGTAAATATTGCTTGGTTTTGAGAGTCTTTTCTACAATACCCAAATCTAACAAATTGAATTTCTTCTCCCTCTTTTAATTTTAGATAATGTGGTTCTGTATAAACATCTAATTCTTCAAGACTATTTTCATTAAATTCATCTTCAATAAACAACTGATTTGGAATGAGTAGTTTAATTTTGTGTGAATTTTTTTCGGGAACCCATTGAATTTTTTGAATGTTTCTAGTTTCTACACCTTCTATAAAATCTCCTTCTAATTCTCTATTTACTTTGGTAATTGTAACATTTCCTAATCCCATTAACCTAATCTGGGAATGTTCTTTGATATTTTTAGCATCATCTTCAGAAATTAAAATATTTTCATCAATCTCGATTTTTCTTTTTCCTAAATCTTTAATCGGGTGATTTGAAATTTCTACAAATGAAAATGGAAGATTGTGTATTAGAAGTTTTTTTGGTTTGTGTACCATAAATAGTCTAATGCTATCGGCATCTACAAATTTACGATTAAAGGATTCTAATGCATCAAATGGGGCTAAAGTATTTGCTTTTGTTAGTCCCAATGATAAGATAAATTTCTTAATTGCTTCTGCCTTTATTCCTCTTCTTCTAAGTCCCTCAAGAGTTGGTAGTCTTGGGTCATCATACCATGAAACCTTGCCCTGTTCTATTAGTGGCCTTAGAATTCTTTTTGAAACAGGCATCCCTTTGAATTCGAGCCTGGAAAAGAATCCCTGATATGGCTTTCTCATGGCTAATGCCTCCAAAATTGCATTAATCAGGTCTTTTCGTAGCTCAAATTCTTTTGAACGAAAAGCATGGGTAACCCCATCACTGCTGTCTTCAATAGCTACTGCAAAATCGTAACTAGGCCATACCCTATATTTTTCACCTAACGTGTAGTGTTTCTCATCTATAATTCTAAACAACACTGGATCTCTCATTACTGCATTATCTGATTTCATATCTCCACGAAAACGAACAATTGCTTCACCTGGCTTAAATTTTTCAAACATTTTTTCCCATCCTTGATTATTTTCTTTAATATCTCTAAAACTACATTTACAGGATTTGCGTTCTTTTCGGTTCTTGCTAACGGTATCTCTCTTACATGTACAAACATATGCCTTTCCAGAATTAATTAACTCAATTCCCTTTTCATAAAATAATTCCATATCATCTGAAGTATTTTTTATAATATCAAATTTAACACCTAACCAATCTAATCCAACTTTAATGGCTGCATGATATTCCATCCGCTCAGCTTCAGGATTGGTATCATCCATTCTCAAAATGCATTTTCCTCCATACATCTTTGCATATTCTACATTGATTATTGCTGCTTTTGCATGTCCTATGTGTGGGTATCCATTTGGTTCTGGTGGGAATCTAGTTACTACTTTCCCCTCTATGGCTCCTTCTAATGGGGGTAACCCCTCTCTTACCTCTTTTTTTTCCTTAGGTTTTAGCAAGTCTGGAAAATTTTCTTCAATTTCTTTTTTTTGTTCCTCTAATGAAATTTGATTAACTGAAGAAACAATTTCAGAAATATCCTCGGTAATCTCATTTACTTTATTACGAAATTCCGGTTTGCTTCCAAGAATCTTTGATAGCACAATTTTATCCTGAGTTTTTCCTTCATGTTCAAAAGCATTTTGTAATGCAAACTTTCTGATTTCCTTTCTTACTTCATCATTCAAATTAGAAACTCCTTTGTGGATGATGGGAAGCACGGCTTTTTAATACTAATTGACAATTTTGTGCCTAGAAACATTTGGTTTTAGCAGTTATTGAAATTCAAATTCACCTGAAGAAACTAAAAAGTTGCTTCATATTCTCTAACTAAAATAAAATCACCTGTTCAAAAAATTATCATTAATGAAATTTCTAATGTAATATAATAAAGATTATTGAATAATATGTCAATTGGATCTTGATTCACTAATTGATAATATGAAAAATACAGGTTTTCTTACTGATAGTAAAATAGAGTCAGTCTTTAGAAAAGTCCCACGCCATAATTTTGTACCCGAATCCCTGAAAAACAAAGCATATGAAAATGCGCCTATTAGCATTATGAAAAAACAAACGATCTCCCAACCATCTGTAGTATCTAGAATGACAGAGTGGTTGGATCTAAAGGAGGGACAAAAAGTTCTGGAAATTGGAAGCGGTTCTGGTTGGCAGAGTGCTATTCTTGCAAAAATTGTAGGTACTGGTAAAATTTTCACAGTTGAACGACATTCCGAACTTGCAAGTTTTGCAAAAAAAAATTTAGAAAAATTAGGAATAAACAATGTAAAAATAATTCTTGGTGATGGACGCTTGGGTCTTATCGATGAATCTCCTTTTGATAGGATAATGATTACTGCAGCATGTAGGGAAGTTCCTCAGGCATTATTGGATCAACTATCTTTAGATGGTTTATTGATAGCCCCTGTTGGAGACAATATTCAATCATTGATATTATTAAGAAAAACACCAGAAGGAATTGTAGAAATCAAAAATCAAAAGGGGTATGTTTTTGTTCCACTTGTTTGATTAAAATTTTGTCTTGAATTAGTTTGTCTACCAATTTTCCCCATCGGGATTTGCCAAATCAAGTCATGCTCTAGTTTTAATCAATTCTCTAAAGAAAGATATCTACAATGAATAAAAGAATCTAGTTTTTGAGTCAAACAGTGATATCATTTCCAGAGTACTGCGGAGTTTTTTTTGGAATATCAAAGATTTTCAAAGATTCCAAATATGCAAGATGTTTTGAGATTGATTCAGAGTCACCAAAGGATATCAGTATTCGGTCATTGTGCTCAAGCACATACTGGGATATGTCAGAATAATATTCCTCTCCATTAACATAAAATGTCAAAGATTGGTCTTGCCCAGTACAAAACTGACCAGTTTTGATGTCCACAGATTCAGTATAATTCAATATTATACAGTCCAGTGCTATCTTCATCCCAAATGATGCAAACAACATTTCCAATGGAACATCAGTTGCATGCTTGTGAATGATGTACGGGTTATTATTCTCAAAGTGGATATATCTACTTGAAATCTGAAACTGCGACAGGCCAAAGTTTAGCTGCTCACCCTCCACAAAAACTGCAATTGCTGCATGCGCATGATCACTTCCATATTTGCCCACACCATACT
>Ga0209997_10000137_pt1 | contig 21369 bp, 15 predicted proteins | sample CR04metaG_FD_182079 | JGI IMG/M metagenome (GOLD analysis project Ga0209997, IMG submission 182079) | Deep subsurface microbial communities from Mariana Trench to uncover new lineages of life (NeLLi) - CR04 metaG (SPAdes) (version 2) | ecosystem: Environmental > Aquatic > Marine > Ocean trench...
CTCAGGAACTCTTTCGAAAATTGAATCGCTCCGTGTATAAACGGCTGCAAGGAGCCCCCATCATTGTGGTTTCCCGCCGGGCCTTTGGGTTTGATCTGCGGGAGACGATTATCAATGGCTGGGAAGGGAGCGTTAGTTCGTGACATCGCGCTGTTGTGCTGTTGGAAAGAGCGCGGTCGTGCGAGGGTGACTTCGTCACCTGGTGCTGTCGTGCTTTCGTGCTGTTGTGCTGTCGGGTATCAATCCCTGACATCAGTGTGAGAAGAAACACACAACACCAACTGATTCCGATTTAACGCCCAAACACCTTCCCACTGCACGAAAGAACGACTGCACCACAGCACAACCGCACCACGGCACTACGTCACGAAGTGACGTCAGCACGAGCGCGCGCTTCGCGCGCTAATACACGCAGAGAATCTCGGGCTGCAGCACTTCCTTGCAGCGCTTGCACTTGAGGGTCTCGGGGATTTCGACAAAGCGAGGAATGGCTTTCCAAATCTCCCGGTGATCGGGGCGGATTTCCTCGTCTTCGGCCACTTGAATCTCGGAACGGCGGCGAACCTGTTGTACGGAGTACTTGTAGATGGCCTCGAAGTTACAGTGGTAGCAGGTCAATTTTTTAAACGCAATGGTCAGCTCCACCTGAGCAAAACGGTCCTCAGAGAGAATTTCTTCGGTGCGCTGCCGAAACATGGAACGTTTGAACACCATAGGCTGATTCCACGGGTAGATTACCTCCAATGTGGACTGGGAGGCAACCCGGAGGCCTGTCAGATGCCAGTTGTCAGCTGTCAGCTTCCCCCCAGTTGACAGATCTTCTGCTCTCTCTTAGAATAGTCGTTCGTCCCTATAGGACAACTGATCTTTGACAATTTGGAATGCAATAGGGCAAACACACAAGATAGAATTTTTTGTGCAACAAGAAATTCTAGGTCAAGCTACTAAGGGTAGACGGTGGATGCCTTGGTGCGAAGAGGCGATGAAGGACGTGGCAAGCTGCGAAAATCCTCGGTGAGTTGCAAGCTAACGAAGACCCGGGGGTGTCCGAATGGGGGAACCCGATTCTGAGAAATCAGGATCATCTGCTCCTGAATCTATAGGGAGTAGAAGCGAACTCGGGGAAGTGAACCATCTCAGTACCCGAAGGAAGAGAAAGAAAATTCGATTTCCTTAGTAGCGGCGAGCGAACAGGAAACAGCCTAAACCCAGGCCGGCTCTTTTGAATCGGCTTGGGGGTCGTGGGACCTGGCATAAACTTCCGAAAACTAGCCGAAGCGTGCTGGAAAGCCGCTCCATAGAAGGTGATAGACCTGTAGGCGAAAGTGGAAGGAAGGGGCCGGGTATCCCGAGTACCACGGGACACGAGAAATCCTGTGGGAATCTGCGAGGACCATCTCGTAAGGCTAAATACTCCTTCGCAACCGATAGTGAACTAGTACCGTGAGGGAAAGGTGAAAAGTACTCCTGCAAGGAGAGTGAAATAGTACCTGAAACCGTTTACTTACAAGCAGTCGGAGCTTTGCCTTTGGCAAAGTGACGGCGTGCCTTTTGCATAATGAGCCGGCTAGTTATTCTAGGCAGCAAGGTTAACCTGCAAATAAGGGGGAGCCGAAGGGAAACCGAGTCTGAACAGGGCGTTTTGAGTTGTCTGGAATAGACGCGAAGCTGAGTGATCTACCCTTGGCCAGGGTGAAGGCAGGGTAACACCTGTTGGAGGCCCGAACCAGTGTTGGTTGAAAACAACTTGGATGAGCTGAGGGTAGGGGTGAAAGGCTAATCAAACTCAGTGATAGCTCGTTCTCCCCGAAATAGCTTTAGGGCTAGCCTCGGGTGTTTTGTTCCGGAGGTAGAGCACTGGATGGATGAGGGACCCTCACCGGTTACCGAGTCCAACCAAACTCCGAATGCCGGAAACATCAGCCCGGGAGTCAGACTGTGGGGGCTAAGCTTCATAGTCGAGAGGGAAAGAGCCCAGACCGCCAGCTAAGGTCCCGAAGTGTGTGCTAAGTGGGAAAGGAAGTGGAGACACAGAGACAACCAGGAGGTTGGCTTAGAAGCAGCCATCCTTGAAAGAAAGCGTAACAGCTCACTGGTCAAGCGTTTCCGCACCGACAATGTAACGGGGCTCAAGCACACCACCGAAGCTGCGGGTTATCGCGGATCACACAGATCTAAATCGGATGCTTTAGATTTGCGTGATCTGCGATAGCGGTAGGGGAGCATTGCCTGGGCAGTGAAGCAGAACTGTAAGGTTTTGTGGAGCGTAGGCAAGAGAATCTGCCGGCATAAGTAGCGATAAAACTTGTGAAAATCAAGTTCGCCGAAAGTCTAAGGTTTCCTGGGGAAGGTTCATCCGCCCAGGGTTAGTCGGCCCCTAAGGCGAGGCCGAAAGGCGTAGTCGATGGGAAACAGGTCAACATTCCTGTACCACCGTAGTTCGTTATGAGCAATGGGGTGACGCAGAGGGATAGGCGGTCCGGGTGATGGATATCCCGGTCCAAGCGTGTAGGTAGGTCGCGCAGGCAAATCCGCGTGGCCGTTACGCTGAGGCGTGATGGGGAGTCCCGTGAGGGACGCAAACCCGCTAATTCCGCACTGCCAAGAAAAACCTCTAGCCAGAACCAAGGTGACCGTACCGTAAACCGACACAGGTAGACGAGGAGAGAATCCTTAGGCGCTTGAGAGAACTCTCGTTCAGGAACTCGGCAAATTACCACCGTAACTTCGGGAGAAGGTGGGCCCTCATTAGGTGAAGTTCCTCGCGAATGGAGCCGAAGGGGGTTGCAGAGAATAGATCCAGGCGACTGTTTACTAAAAACACAGGACTCTGCAAAGTCGTAAGACGACGTATAGGGTCTGACGCCTGCCCGGTGCTGGAAGGTTAAAGAGAGAGGTTAGCTCCTTCGGGAGCGAAGCTTTGAACTGAAGCCCCAGTGAACGGCGGCCGTAACTATAACGGTCCTAAGGTAGCGAAATTCCTTGTCGGGTAAGTTCCGACCTGCACGAATGGCGTAACGATCTGGATGCTGTCTTAACGAGAGACTCAGCGAATTTGTAGTACCGGTGAAGATGCCGGTTGCCCGCGACAAGACGGAAAGACCCCGTGCACCTTTACTATAACTTAACCTTGGTGTCCGGTGCGTGATGTGCAGGATAGGTGGGAGGCTTTGAAGCTGGGTCGTCAGATTCGGTGGAGCCACCCGTGAGATACCACCCTTCTTGTATTGAGCATCTAACTTTGCTCCCTGAATCGGGAGGAAGAACAGGGTTAGGCGGGTAGTTTGACTGGGGCGGTCGCCTCCTAAAAGGTAACGGAGGCGTACAAAGGTGGGCTCAGGCTGTTTGGAAATCAGCCGTAGAGTGTAAAGGCATAAGCCCGCTTGACTGCAAGACAGACATGTCGAGCAGAGACGAAAGTCGGTCTTAGTGATCCGGTGGTTCCGCATGGAAGGGCCATCGCTCAACGGATAAAAGGTACGCCGGGGATAACAGGCTAATCTTGGCCAAGAGTTCATATCGACGCCAAGGTTTGGCACCTCGATGTCGGCTCATCGCATCCTGGAGCTGAAGAAGGTTCCAAGGGTTCGGCTGTTCGCCGATTAAAGCGGTACGTGAGCTGGGTTTAGAACGTCGTGAGACAGTTCGGTCCCTATCTGTCGTGGGCGCAGGAGATTTGAGGGGGGCTGACCCTAGTACGAGAGGACCGGGTTGGACGCACCTCTGATGTACCAGTTGTTCCGCCAGGAGCACCGCTGGGTAGTCACGTGCGGAAGAGATAAACGCTGAATGCATATAAGCGTGAAGCTCGCCCCAAGATAAGATCTCCCTCCCGAGTAATCGGGACTGAAGACCCCTTGGAGACTACGAGGTTGATAGGCAGGCGGTGGAAGTCCGGCAACGGATGAAGCTTACCTGTACTAATCGGTCGTGAGGCTTGACCTAGAATTTTTTGTTGTACAAAGCGAGAGTTCAAGGGCTGTCCTTGAACTCTAACTAAGTTTGCTTTTGCTTTCCAATTTCCGGTGATTTTAGCGGAGGAGAGACACCTGTTCCCATACCGAACACAGTAGTTAAGCCCTCTAGCGCCGATGATACTGCACGGTAGTCTGTGTGGGAAAGTAGGTCATTGCCGGGATTTTTAAAGGGAGTTCGGGGACTGTTCCCGAACTCCCTTTTTTTTGCGACGCAGGGTAGGGGCGCACGGCTGTGCGCCCACAAATCTTGCTGGATCAACGGCTTAAAGGTCGCACGGCCGGGCGATCTCACACAAGAAACCTGGGTCAGCCACCGGCTGACCCTACGCGTAGCTATATCCTCTTGAAGCCCCGCAATACTTCCTCAATTCCCATTCGCAGTACGATGGGGCGACCGTGAGGACAGGTAAAGGGATTGTCGCAGCGGAACAGCTCATCCAGAAGCCATTGCATTTTCTCCTGGGAGAGGGGTGTGTTGATCTTGATGGCCGCTCTGCAGGACAGGCTGATGGCAATCTTCTGGCGCAACCGTTTCATGCGATCGTTTTCATCGACCTCCTCCTGGTTCTGAGAAGTGAGTTCATCTAGAATACCCTCGATCAAGAGCTGCGCATCACATTCTCGGGCGAAAGAAGGAACCCCTTTGATGACCAGGGTCTGTTCGCCAAACCACTCCACCTCAAACCCATTGGCGTTGAGCAAGTCCAAAATTTGCTCACAGATCGCTCGCTGGTGGAAGTTGAGTTCCTGAGTCAGAGGAATCAAGAGGCGCTGGGTGGCGCAGGGACGGGGAGATTCCATTTGACGAAGGGCCTGATCATAGAGAATTCTCTCGTGAGCTACGTGCTGATCCACCAACAGGACTCCTTCCCGATCGACCGATACCACGAAACTCTCGACGAACTGCCCCAGGACAACGGGGACGGGGTCAAGGTAATCGGTCTCAGGGATGTCCTCGCCATGAACATCCTGGGCGCCGGATGGGCTATAAGAAGGGAGGCCGTTTTCATGAACGAAACCGTTGAGTGTTGGATGCGAATTCCCCAGCGTCGGTAAAGGGTTCCCCTGGAGAGAGTGACGCTGAAAAACGGTGGCCGCGTTGTTGGCCATTCCATGACCGGAATAGGCGCGACTCTGGGCCTGCAGATCGCTTCCCGGAAGATCTCGAGCCAGATGGGACAGGCTCTTTCGCTCTCCCAGCAGGGCTTCCTCAATCCCGTGGCGAATGGCCTGATGCACCGAATTGGAGTGTCTAAAGCGGATCTCGGTCTTACAGGGATGCACATTGACATCCACCTGCTCGGGATCCACTTCCAGGAAGAGAATGACGGCAGGATAGGAGTTGGAAGGGATCAAATCCTGGTAAGCCAGTCGGATGGCGTGAGTCAACATGCGATCCCTGACCATGCGACGGTTGACGTAAAGAAATTGTGATCGAGAGCTAGTGCGCTGTTCGTGGGGAAGGGAGACGAAACCCGAGAGAGCGATTCCGTTCTTTTTGTAGTCCACCTGCACCAGATTCTCCAAAAAAGACTTCCCAAAGACCTGGTGAATCCGATCCTCGAGAGACTCCACGGCCGTGGCTTCCACCACCGACCTGCCGTTATGTTGAAAATCGAAAGCCACGTGGGGGTAGGCAATGGCACAATTCATCACTTGACGGCTCAGGTGGCCGAGTTCCGTGCTGGTCCTCTTCAAGAACTCACGCCGAACCGGAACGTTAAAGAAAAGATCCTCTACCCGCACTTCTGTCCCTGTGGGCCAGGCGATCTCCTTCACCTCTTTCAACTCTCCTCCCTCGGATTCAAGCTCGCTCCCTAGAAGTGTGGATGAGCCCCGTTCAACTGTCCGCAATCGAAGTCGAGATACGGAAGCAATGGAGGGTAGGGCTTCGCCACGAAACCCCAGGGTTTGAAGATGGCTAAGGTCTTCGAAGCTTTGAATCTTACTGGTGGCATGATGTTGAAAAGCCAGGCGAGCATCCTCCGAACTCATTCCCATGCCATCATCGCGCACGACGATCAGCCTCTTTCCGCCCTCCTCGGCTTCCACCACAATTCGCCGAGCCTCGGAATCCAAGGAGTTCTCAAGCAGCTCCTTCAACACCGAGGCAGGGCGTTCCACAACCTCACCGGCTGCAATCTTGTGGGCCAGGATGTCAGGAAGAAGTCGGACCTTTGCCATCAGCTGGCATTATAGCCTGGGTCGATGACACCAGCTCGCCAGAGCTGTTAGGATCTAAAAGACTCCGGAATGTGGGAGGTACCTCAGGTGCCTAACAGCCACAAAACAGCCCCGGACTTTCGGATTCGGCATCACAGTGTCTCCCACAATCAAGAGGTGTCAGCGTGTAAAGGAAGTCGTGGCACAAGTCAATTGTCAGCTATTCTTGCAGCTTCAAACCCAATTCCTTCAGTTGCCGCTCGTCGACCGGGGAGGGGGCACCGCACATGAGATCAACAGCTCGGGCTGTCTTGGGAAAAGCAATGACGTCGCGTAGGGATCGTTCCCCGGCCAGCATCATGATAATGCGGTCCAGGCCCAAGGCAATACCGCCATGGGGTGGGGCTCCGTATCCCATAGCTTCCAGCAAGAAGCCAAATTTGGCCTGGGCCTCTTCCGGCTCGATCCCCAGAGCTTTGAAAACGCGGGTTTGCAGTTCGCGCTGGTGGATGCGGATCGAGCCACCCCCGAGTTCCACTCCATTCAAGACAACGTCATAAGACTTAGACCGCACTCGAGCCGGATCGCTCTCCAAAAGACCCAGGTCCTCATCCAAAGGGGAGGTGAAGGGATGGTGGCAGGCAAAGTAACGCTTTTCCTGCTCGTTCCATTCCAGAAGGGGAAAATCGTACACCCACAGAAAAGCGTAGGTTTTTTCCGGAATCAAACTTTCCTGGAGAGCCAACTGTTCGCGCAGACGGCCCAGTATCAGGTGAACGCTTTTCTGGGAGCCCCCCAGCATCAAGAAAAGATCGTTCTCCTCAAGCTGGGCTGAACCTCTTACGGTTTCCAGCTCCTTTTCACCCACAGCCTTGGGCAGGGAGGACTTCATACCCTCGGTCGTCACCTTAATCCAACTCAGGTCGGCGCCCTTCCCCTGGGCCTGGACAAACCCACGAAGATCATCGAGTTGTTTGCGAGAGTAACTCGCACGCCCGGGAACCCGAATGCCCTTGATCAGACCGCCATCCTCCATAATCTGGCGGAAAACTCGAAAACTAGTCTGGGAAAATGCAGCAGAGACATCCACCAGCTTCAGGTCGTATCGAAGGTCGGGGCGGTCCGTCCCATACTGGGAGATGGCTTCAGGGTAGCTCAGCCGCGGAAAGGGAGTCGAGATTGAGATCTCAGTCAGGGAGAAGACTTTCTCCAGTAACTGTTCCACCACTTGAAAGATGGTCTCTATTGTTGGGAAAGAAATTTCCAGGTCGATTTGAGTAAATTCCGGCTGCCGATCCGAGCGCAGGTCTTCGTCTCGGAAACAGCGAACGATTTGAAAGTAGCGGTCAAACCCGGCCACCATCAGAAGCTGCTTGAAGAGTTGAGGGGACTGGGGAAGCGCATAGAACTGACCTGGGTAGAGACGACTGGGTACCAGGTAGTCGCGCGCTCCTTCCGGTGTGGATCGGGTCAAGAAAGGAGTCTCAATCTCCAGAAAGCCCTCTTTGTCCAAAAAATTGCGAATCGTCATGGAGGCTCGATGTCGAAGCTTGAGATTGCGCTGCAAACGCTCCCGCCTCAAGTCCAGGAAACGGTAATGAAGGCGTGTTTCTTCCGAGGCCGAAGCGGGAGAATTGATCGGGAAAGGGGGCGTTTCAGAGGCATTGAGCAATTCGATTCTATCGGCCAGAATCTCCAATCGGCCCGTAGGGATCTCAGGATTGATCGTTTCCTGGTCTCGCCACACCACCTTGCCGGTGACGGCCAGAACATCTTCCGGACGAGCTTCCTTGGCATTGGCCAGAGCACCGGCATGTTCGGGGTTGGCCACTACCTGAACGATCCCTTCTCGATCACGCAGATCCAGGAAGATCAAACTCCCCAGATCGCGGCGACGATCCACCCAGCCCATCACCGTGACCGTCTGATCGACGTGTCCCTCCTGGACCAGGCCGCAGTGGCAGGTCCGTTCCAGATCGGTTGATGAATTCATGAAGTGGTCACCCCATCCTCTATCACATACGAGGCGATCGCCTCTCGGTCCAGCGTCACCTGATGACCGTCCTCCATGCGCTTGAGGGGAAACTGACCGCTTTGAATCTCATCTTCACCGATGATGCAGGTGAAGCGACTTCCAAGCCGATTGGCCAACCTCATTTGTGCCTTCAGGCTGCGCTCCTGGAAATCGATATAGGCGAACACACCCTGGTGACGAAGCTCCTGTGCCAGTCCAAAACTCTCCTTCAGAGCCCCTTCATCCAGGTAAGCCAAGAAAACATCCGGTCGCGGTCGCCGGGAGTCCAGGGTATCCTCGAGTAAAACCACCAGGCGCTCGATTCCCAAGGCGAAGCCGAATCCCTTTCCAGGCGGCCCCCCCAGAAGTTCCGAAAGACCGTCGTAGCGACCTCCTCCCACCACGGCATTCTGAGTGGGTCCCAGCTCTGAGCTGACCATTTCAAAGGTGGTTCCCACATAGTAGTCCAGACCACGCACCAGGCGCGGCGTAACCTCATAGCTGATCTCCTGAAGATCCAGATAGCTGCGTAGTTTCTCAAAGTGTTGCCGGCAGTTGTCGCAGAGATAATCGAGAATGGAGGGCAGCTCGTCAATCACAGGCTGACAAGCAGGAACCTTGCAATCGAGTACTCGCAGAGGATTGGTCGTGCTGCGGCGCTGACATTGCGGACACAACTCGTCCTGTCGCTTGTTCAATTCTTCCTGCAAGACCTTGACGTAGGCAGGGCGGCACTTGGCGCATCCCACCGAGTTGAGCAGCAGACGAAGCCCCTTGACGCCAAGCTTGTGGAGAAAGCGCTCCAGCATCTCGATCACCTCGGCTTCCAGAGCCGGATGATCGGAGCCCAGCACCTCGACGCCCACCTGATGAAATTGTCGGTAACGTCCTTTCTGAGGTCGCTCATGGCGAAACATGGGGCCAATGTAGTACAGCTTGTGGATCAGCCCGTCATGGTCAAGACCGTGCTCGAGATAAGCTCGAACCACGGGAGCGGTGCCCTCGGGGCGAAGACTGATGGTTTTTCCCTTGCTGTCGCTAAAGGTGTACATTTCCTTCTGAACAATATCGCTCTCGGCTCCAATGCTGCGCGCAAACAATTCTGAGCTCTCAAGAATGGGTGTACGCACCTCCTCGTAGCCGTAGAGCTGAAAGACTCCACGAGCTTCAGCTTCGATTTTTTGCCAGAGTGCCACCGACTCCGGCAGCAGGTCATGAGTACCGCGAACCGACTTGATCTTCATGGGATACTTTTCGACGCCCTCATCAATAAGGGGATCATTATAGACGGGTCTTCAAGCGCTGGTAAATATTCCGGCGGTGAGTGCCACCCCAGTAGATCCGCTGGCAGCCCGGACATCTCTTGAAATGGGAGTGGGTCTTGAAGACGTAGGCGGGAATCTGGAGCCGAATTGCTTCCTTGTCCACGCTCTCAAGCAGAGAGTTGCACTCGAGACAGCGGGACAGGAGTCGGTTCGGGCTAATCTCATGGTCGATAGCTTTGAGCACTTCCCGAATCTGCTCGAACAACTCCTCATGCTCGATCAGGAGGCAGCCCCGGAGTCGGGACCGCTGGGTCAGCCGCCGATCCCGGGTTAGAGCTATCCGGCCCTCTCGGCGGCACCGCTCGATGATCTCATCATCTGCGATCCGATTATCATAGGCGGTGTCGTATCCAAGGATGCGTAGCCACCTGGCCAGGCTGCCCAGCATGATATCAGCGAGAAATTTAGTGTCCGAAGAAGAAGAGGGCCCACCCGCCACAGCTACTCGAGGTGCTCCCCGATGTGGCGGAATTTCTCAAATCGTGCCGTCAGCCTTTCCTCAACGCTTTGATGGCGTAGTGCTTCCAAGTTGCGCAGCAATACCGGTTTGAGGAGGGAAGCCGCTTTATCCCAGTCGGTGTGGGAACCTTCCGGTGGTTCCGGAACGATCTCATCAATGACCTTGAAGGAAAGCATATCCTTTGCCGTCAAGCGTAGAGCCTCGGCCGCCTCCTTGGCGTGGTCTTGGTCCTTCCACAGAATGGCCGAGCAGCTTTCCGGAGAAATCACAGAATAGATCGAGTGCTCCAGCATCAAAATTCGATCTCCCAGACTCAGAGCAAGGGCTCCACCACTGCCCCCTTCCCCCAGGACAGTCACCACAATGGGCACTCGAAGCCGTGACATGGCTCGCAAATTGCGGGCAATGGCCTCAGCCTGACCTCTCGCCTCAGCGCCGATACCGGGATAGGCCCCCGGTGTATCCACGAAAGTGAAAATGGGACGATTGAATTTTTCCGCCAGGCGCATCAGGCGAATGGATTTTCGATAGCCTTCGGGTTTGGCCATTCCATAGTTGCGATAGAGACGTTCCTTGGTGTTGCGGCCCTTCTGCTGGCCAATCACCATGACCGGTTGACCCTCAAACAGAGCCATCCCCCCAATCAGGGCCGGGTCGTCACCAAATTTGCGGTCACCATGAATGGGACGGAAGGATGTGAAGAGACGGGAGATGAAGTCGAGCGTGTAAGGCCGGTCCTGGTGGCGGGCAAGCTGTACATTTTCCCAAGCGGTCAATTTGCCTGCAGGATCGGTTTCCAATTTAGCGATGAGATGTTGGAGGGTGGCAATTTCCGCCGTGGCCTCTTTGGGAAGCTCCTCGACGCGTTCCTTGAGATCAATTAACTCTTTAACTTTAGTGTTCACGCGCTTAACCTCGCTCCCAGCACGAACTTAAGTGGCTAAGTATACAGGGCTACGGAGTTTTCGCCAAAAAGCTCTTCCACTTCCTGGATAAAAGAGGGGACGGGGTTAATGAGCAGATCTTCCTGGGGAATGACACGAATACGGTATTCCTTAAACTGGAGGAGTTCAAATTCCAGAGGGCAAGTCCCCTGGTGATGACTCACCAGCGCATGAAGCTGGGAAACTTTCTCGGAATCCAGAGAGGGAAGTGAGATTCGAATTCTCGCTTTCTGAACCACCGTATCCCAAAGGGTGTCCAAGTGGAAAAGTTGCGAGCAGAGCAGGCGAATCTCCCCTTTGGCATCCAGCTCACAGCGTCCTCGAACCAATACCGGCACATCGTTTTCCATTAACTGGCTGTTCCGCTTGTAGGCATTGGGCCAGACCAGGACCTGGACGGTGCCCGAAAGATCCTCGAGTTCAAAGGCGGCCATCGAATCTCCCTTGCGGGTACGGAGCTGCCGAAGACCGGTGATCATTCCACCCACGGAAACTTCCTGACCCGAAATCTCCTCAGTGATATCCAGGGTGGAAAACTTCGAAAACTTCTCCAGCTCTCGGGTGTAGTTTCGAAGTGGATGGCCGGTGACGTAATAGCCCAAAGTCTCCTTTTCATAAGTCCACTTCTGGCGATCCGGCCATTCTCCGGCATCGGGGATATCCCGAACTGGGCCTTCGGCCGAAGTCATCTCTGGGGCCATAAACAATCCTTTCTGACCGCTGAGACGATCTCTTTGAGCCTTCTGTCCAGACTCCATGGCACGATCCAGAAATTCAAAGAGGGATTTGCGATGATATCCCAAGGAATCAAAGGAGCCGGCCTTGATCAAGGACTCTAAAGCCCGTCTGTTCACGACCCGCAGATCCACGTTCTCACAAAATTCAGAAAAGCTGGTAAAGTCATCACCTTTAGGCCGGCACCTCAAAATGGCACGAATGGCCGACTCTCCGACGTTTCGAATGGCGGCCAGACCAAACTTGATATCTTTTCCGGAGGCCAGAAAGTCGAGCTGGCTGGCATTGATGTCAGGAGGCAGAATGCGAATGCCCATTTCTTTGCATTCGGCCAGATGCTTGACGATCTTGTCGGTGTTGGACATCTCACTGGTGAGCAAAGCCGCCATAAACTGCACCGGATAATGGGTTTTTAGATAGGCCGTCTGATAGGCTAGCAGGGCGTAGGCGGTGGAATGACTCTTGTTGAATCCGTAGCCGGCAAATTTGTCCATCAACTTAAAGATCCGTTCCGCTTTGCCGGCCGGAATGCCTTTTTCCTGGCACCCGCTCAAAAATTGCTTTCTCTGGGCCTGCATGGCCGTTTTTTTCTTCTTGCCCATGGCCCGCCGCAACAGGTCCGCTGCTCCAAGAGAGAAACCTGCCAGCTTGCTGGCGATCTGCATCACCTGTTCCTGGTAGACGATCACCCCATAGGTTTCCTTAAGAATCTCATCAAGCTCGGCTACTTCGTATTCAATGTTTACCTGCCCTTGGCGACGTCCGATGAAATCGTCGATCATTCCTCCCTGAATGGGGCCCGGCCGGTACAGAGCGTTCAAGGCGATGAGATCTTCAAAGCGGTCGGGTTGCAGGCGCCGCAAAATATCGCGCATGCCCGAAGATTCAAACTGGAAGATACCGGTGGTTTTTCCCTCACAAAAGAGCTTGAAGGTCTCCTTCTCATTAAGATCGAGCCTGTCCAGAGCCAGGGTCACCCCGACCTGATCTTTAACTTGAGCCACGGTCTGATGGATGACGGTCAAGGTGGTCAGGGCCAGAAAATCCATCTTTAATAGACCCAGACGCTCCAGATCCGTCATCGAATACTGGGTCGTGATCTCGCCCTTGGTGCTCTTGTAAAGAGGAATCAATTCGATCAGCGGCCGAGGGGCGATCACCACTCCAGCCGCGTGGGTTGAGGCGTGTCGGACCAGCCCTTCCAGTTGCTGGGCAACCTGAATCAATTGGGCATAAGGGGAATCGCTTCGGGCAGCCTCTTTGAGCTCCTTAACCCGCTGGACCGCCTTTTCCAGTGTGGCGTCGGGAGTTTGGGGAATCAGGCGGGCGATTTTGTCCACTTCCGCATAGGGGATGTCCAGCCCACGTCCCACATCACGAATAGCCCCTCGGGCTGCCATGGTGCCAAAAGTGATGATCTGGCTGACGTTTCCACGGCCGTACTTGGAAGTCACATAGTCGATCACTTCCCCTCGTCGCAACATGCAAAAATCGATGTCAATGTCGGGAGGCGTGACCCGTTCCGGATTGAGAAAACGCTCGAAGAGAAGATCATATTGAAGGGGATCCACGTCGGTGATTCTCATGGCGTAGGAGACCAAAGATCCGGCCACCGATCCTCGGCCCGGACCCACCGGAATCTGATTTTCTCGAGCGTAGCGAATGAAGTCCCATACGATCAGAAAATAGCCGGAAAATTGCATCTTCTTGATGATTTCCACTTCCTGCGACAAGCGCTTCTCATACTGAGAGAGTGGGTAGCGCAATTCCCCAAGATTCTCTTTTTCCTTGAGACGTTCAAGCCGGCTGTCGAATCCGTCCTGGACCACTTTCCCAAAATAGCTATCCAGGGTGTGGTCGGAAGGAACTTGAAATTCGGGAAAGATATTCTCCGGTTCACCGAGTTCAAAGTTACATTTCTCGGCCACCTCAAGGGTATTGGAGAGAGCTTCGGGTACATGAGCAAATATCGAGTCCATCTCCTCGGCATTCTTGAAATAGAACTCATTGGTGCTGTAGCGGAGTCGGTTTTCATCGTGAATGGTCTTGCCGGTCTGGATACAGAGCAGAACATCGTGGGCGAAAGAATCCTCTTGAGTCAGATAGTGGCAGTCGTTGGTGGCAACCAGAGGAAGATCCAGCTCACGGGCCAGATTCAGCACATGGGAATTGACCTTCTTTTGCTCCTCCAATCCGTGATCCTGTAACTCCAGGTAGAAGTTACCCGGCCCCAAGATTTCGGCCAGTCTTCCCGCCCCCTCGCGAGCCTCCGAGTACTGATCCTGGAGTAGATTCCAGGCCACGATTCCTTTCAGGCAGGCGGAAAGTCCCACCAATCCTTCGCTGTGCTCCTGGAGAAGCTCCAGGTCGATGCGAGGACGATAATAGAAGCCTTCCAGATAGCCCAGTGAGACCAACTTGACCAGATTGCTATAACCGGTGGCATCTTTGGCCAAAAGCACCAGATGATTGCTCTGGTCGGAACGACCGTTTTTCGATTTGCGCCCCTCCCTGGCAACATAAACTTCACAGCCAATAATGGGCTTGACTCCGTATTTGAGAGCCAGGTCATGAAACTGAACGGCTCCGAAAAGATTGCCATGATCCGATAAGGCAAGGGCCGGCATCTTCAACTCTGCAGCACGACGTACCACGGCTTCGAGCTGATTGGCACCGTCCAGGAGACTGTAATGACTATGCAGGTGCAGGTGAACGAAGTTACTCATGAGTGCTTTCGTGCAGGGGCGCCTTGCTGGCCCGTGCTCTGGTGACTTCGTGTAAGCGCGCCTTGCGCGCCCGTGCTTTGGTGCAGTCGTGCTTTCGTGAGGTTGTCCTTCTATTCTCTATCCTCTACGGGAGGGATGGGGAATTGAGGACTGTCCCCGAATTCTAGGAGAATTGTTAGGACAGTCCTCAATTCCCCATCCCCCTCCGTTCATTCCCATTCGATGGTACTGGGAGGCTTCGAACTCACATCGTAAACCACTCGGTTGACCCCTCGGACTTCATTCACAATCCGGTTAGAGATCCGCGCCAGCAGTTCGTGAGGCAACGGAACCCAGTCGGCAGTCATCCCATCCACGGAAGATACGGCACGGATGGCAATCACGTCCTCATAGGTTCTTTCATCCCCCATGACACCGACACTCTTCACAGGGAGCAAAACCGCGAACGACTGCCAAATCTTAGCATAGAGGTCTGCACCTTTTATTTCCTGTTCTACGATCTTGTCCGCCTCTCGCAACGTATCGAGACGAGCTTCCGTGACCTCACCGACAATGCGTACCGACAAACCCGGCCCGGGGAAGGGCTGCCGCTGAATGAGACTTTCCGGGAGGCCCAACTCTTTGCCAACGCGTCGAACTTCATCCTTGAACAGATTTCTTAAAGGCTCAACCAGGGAAAGATTCATTTTCTCGGGCAGTCCCCCCACATTGTGGTGGCTCTTGATGGTCGCAGAGGGGCCTAGGACGGAAACTGATTCGATCACATCCGGATAGAGGGTGCCTTGAACAAGGAATTGAATCCCGCCCAACTTCTTGGCTTCCCGTTCGAACACGCGGATGAACTGTTCTCCAACAATTTTTCGTTTCACCTCAGGGTCTTCGACTCCGGCCAGAGGTTCCAGAAATTCACGGCCGGCGTCGACTCCCACCACATTCAAAGAGAGCTTCTCCTGAAGTTCCTGGAGTACTTCCTCGAATTCATTCTTTCTGAGTAATCCATTGTCGACAAAGATGCAGGTGAGCCGATCACCGATGGCGCGATCAACCAGCGTTGCCGCCACCGTAGAATCGACCCCGCCTGAGAGGCCGCAAACCGCTTGAGACTGACCGATTTGGGCGGAAATCTCGGTGACCGCACTTTCCGCAAAGGAGGACATCGTCCAATCTGCGCGGCACTTACAAATCTCAAGGAGAAAGTTTTCCAGGATCTGTTTGCCGCAGGGAGTGTGAACCACTTCAGGATGAAACTGAATACCATAGATCTTCCGGCCTTCATGGGCCATGCCGGCAAGGGCATTCTCGCTTCGCCCGATGACAACAAAATCGGGGGGGAGAGTTTCAATCCGGTCTCCGTGACTCATCCACACCTCAGTTTCCTTGGGCAAGTCTTGAAAAAGAGGGCTCCCGTCAACGATCTGGAGCATGGCCTTGCCGTATTCTCGATTCTGCGAAGGAGCTACCTTTCCCCCGTAATGGTGGGCCATGAGCTGCATTCCATAGCAGATTCCCAGGAGGGGGCCTTGAAAGTCGTAGAGTTCCTTCTCGGGATGGGGAGCCCCTTCGGCGAAAACCGAATCGGGGCCTCCCGAAAGCACAATCCCCTTGGGCTGACGGGCTTCGATTTCCTTCCACGAGGTGTTAAAAGGCAGGATTTCCGAGTACACTCCAGCCTCACGAATGCAGCGGGCGATCAACTGAGTATACTGTGCTCCAAAGTCAAGGATGAGGACGGTTTCTTGAGTCATAACCAAACCAGGTTCCAAGTTCCAAGTAAGGGAAATTCGACTGAACCTTGGAACCTCAAATTTGAAGTATAGCATGGCAAATTCTGACTCCTCGTTCGCGAAACTCGAGCATTAGCTGCGATGAATGACTCCATGCAGGCTTTCTTTCTGGGTATTCTCCAGGGGATTACCGAATTTCTTCCCATCAGCAGCTCTGCTCACCTCATCGTGCTCCCCAGGCTGTTGGGTTGGGAGGCCCTGGGACTGACCTTCGACGTGTTAGTGCATGGGGGCACATTGTTGGCTCTGGTGATCTATTTTCGCCAGCAGTGGAAGGAGATTGGGAAACAGTTATTGAGATTTGTGATGAACCCTTCGGTAGCCCCGCAATCCGGGCTCCTGGGAGCGCTCGTGGTGGGTACGCTGCCGGCTATTCTGGTTGGAGGTCTGTTCGAAGGCTTCATCGAAGATCACCTGCGGACCCCAGGAGTTACGGTGATCACTCTTCCCCTGTTCGGGCTTCTCCTGGGGTGGGCGGATCATCAGGGATCCCAATCGCGCGGCCTGGAGAGCATCCGTCTTCGTGATGGCCTGTTGGTAGGCCTGGCACAGGCTCTGGCACTGATCCCCGGGGTCAGTCGCTCTGGTGTGACCATCACAGTCATTTTGATGCTGGGTTTGAACAGGGCCGACGCCGCCCGATTTTCCTTTTTGCTGGGGACGCCGGTGATCGCCTTGGCCACGATTTCTCGTCTTTATCCGCTGTTGGGGTCTTCGAGCAATGAGATGGGCTCTTTTTTAACTCTCCTTGTTGGTGTAATATTTTCTTTTGTCAGCGGCTTGTTATGCATCAAGTATCTTCTCCAATTTCTACAAGCTCGCACCTACCTTCCTTTCGTCGTCTATCGATTGCTGCTTGCTGCCTTTATATTTGCTTTGCTGGTTCTGTGAGCTTCGCTCCGGGTGCCCAGGAGGAGGAAGATCCCCCTCCAGCCCGCCAAAATCCCATACTCAGAGCCCATTTTCGTCGCCAGCTTGTGAATATAAGATCCTTTGGCGCCCGAGGAAGGGGACGCCGCGACCCCTTCCTCGAGGACTACATCGATCGTCAAATTGATCACTATCTGTCGGAACTGCGTGAAAAACTGGTTGATCTAAATACCCATTTCGCCCAGGTTGAGCAGGCACAGGAAACGATTCTTCAGGGTTCTTCCGAGCAGGCCATCAGACAGGCCCGAGTCCAGTGGAGGAACGCTCTGAAGGGTGTTCAGGACGAGGCCGGTGATGCCTGGAACATGCTCCGCTTCGTTTTGACGGTTCTGAAGGACAAGGGTGATCTCAAGCTGGTCGAACCCCAGGAGCCTGGCTCCCTATATGAACAGGAAACACAATTCATAGGCGAACAGATTGGAAAGGCGGAGAAGAGAATCACCGCATATTTGTTCCGAGTCGAGAGCGTCATTCAACTGGAAGACCTGAAGGAAGCGAATATGCTGATCCACCTGTACCTGGCACGCGAGATGGCAAAGAAGATCAGGAAATTGAGCGGGTAGAAGAACAGACAACAAACAGGAGAGGCTGGCAGAAGCTCCTGACAACTGACAGTAGACCGGACAACAGACGGGGAGGGAAGCGGCCGTTATTGCTTTATGGTCTCTTTCTTTTTCTCTTCCTCTCTTTCTCTCTGCGCGCCAAGCGCGCCTGTCTGTTTTCCTGGGAACACCAGCTTGTAGAGCACGCTGTCGATAATGGCTTGCCAACTGGCCTCCATGACGTTTGAAGAGACGCCCAGGCTGGTCCAGCTTCGGTGACCATCGGTGGACTCGATCAGTACACGTACCTTGGCGGCGGTTCCGCTCTGAGATTCCAAGACACGCACTTTGTAGTCGATGAGCCGAATCTCCTCAATCTCGGGGAAGAAGCGCACCAGGGCCTTTTTAATGGCGCAGTCCAGGGCGTGTATGGGTCCGTTGCCATCTGAAACAACGTGCTCTTCGACGCCGTCGACACAGATCTTGACCGTGGCCTCGCTCACAAACTGGCCCGCGTGATTCTGGTCAACCAGCACCCGAAAACCTTTAAACTCAAACGGTTGGTCCTGGTCCTTTCCAAACTTGCGAAAAAGGAGCTTCAGGCTGCCATCGGCGCCTTCAAACTGGTACCCGTTGTATTCGAGTTTCTTGATGTGTTCCAGGAGTGCCTTTAAATCGATTTCTTTCTCATCCAAATCTCCGAATTCTCGAACTTTGTACAGCAAATTACTTTTTCCCGACAAATCCGAAACCAGGACGCGCCGGGTGTTTCCTACAGCACCCGGATCCATGTGCTCATAAGTTTTGGGGTCTTTGTTGATGCCGCTCACATGAAGTCCACCTTTGTGGGCGAAGGAACTCCTGCCCACAAAAGGAAGGTTATTGGGCATCACCATATTGGCGGTTTCACTCACAAAGTAGGCAAGGGAAGTCAGGCCTTTGAGTTTTTCCGGTCCGACCGTCTCTTTACCCAGCTTCAACTCCAAGGCAGGAATCACGGAACAGAGATTGGCGTTTCCAGCACGTTCCCCATATCCGTTGATGGTTCCCTGAACCATACGGGCTCCAGCCTGGACTGCGGCAATGGTATTGGCCACTCCCATCTCGCAGTCATTGTGGGTATGGATACCCAGGAAGGGAAATTCCGGGCTTAACTGGTGGGACAGCGACTCAATGCTGGAGGGGAGGTTTCCCCCATTGGTGTCACACAGGACCACCCAGTCCGCTCCCGCCTCGCGGGCCGTTCGAATGACCGACTTGGCATAGCGAGGGTTGGCAGCATGGCCATCAAAGAAGTGTTCGGCGTCAAAGATGACCTCTTTGCCCCTTTCCTTGAGGTAAGTCACGCTGTCCTGGACCATTCGTAGGTTTTCCTCCAAAGTGGTCCCCAGAGCACGCTCCACGTGAAAGTCCCAGCTTTTACCGACCAAGGTCACCACCGGAGTTTCGGCCTCGAGCAGGGCGGCAATGTTGGGATCCTCCTCCACCGAATTCTTATGGTGGCGAGTGCTTCCGAAGGCTACGATTTTGCTGTTTTTCCAGGATAAATCCCGGGCACGCTTGAAAAATTCCACGTCTTTCTGGTTGGAGCCCGGCCAGCCGCCTTCAATGTAATCCACACCAAAGGCATCCAGCTTCTGAGCAATGTGGATCTTGTCCTCAACGCTCAGTGAGACCCTCTCCCCCTGAGTACCGTCTCGCAACGTGCAGTCATAGATGAAAACTCGTTTGCTCTCGCTCATAAGTCACCTAGTCGGAAAGAGTGGGTGGAAGTTCGGTGGGTGTCATAGAAAAACTTAGCCATGTTTCGCTTTGACCTCCGATTTGGGTGGGTTTTCCTGATCAGGATCATTGACTAGAGCCGGCTTTTTCCGGGCCGAAGAACTTTCTTTCTTTCCAGCTTTCCCGCGGGACAGGGTGAGTTCGCCTGTGCGGTGAAGCTCCCTGACTCCATAGACCTGGGCATTTTGTAAAAAGGCGTCGATCTTATCGGCCTGTCCGGTCACTTCAAAGATATAGCTCGTGGGTCTCACATCGATGACACGGGCCCGAAAGACCTCGGATAGAGCCAATACTTCAGTCCTGTTGTCCTCGGTAACCTGGATTCGCACCAGTGCCATCTCCCTGAGCACATGGGATGCCGGGTCATAGAGCGTTACCTTAACCACATTGATCAGCTTACTGAGTTGTTTGACGACCTGTTCGGTCCCGGCGTCATCCGTGATTGTGGTCAGCGTGATTCGAGAAGCACCCTCCAGCGCTGGAGCCACATTCAAGCTTTCAATGTTGTAGCCACGCTGGCTAAAGAGCCCCACCACGCGGGACAGCACACCAGCTTTGTTTTCAACCAATAGTGAAATAACCCGTCGCATCTATTGTCTCCCTTGCCGTTTCTCGCTTCGCCTCCGATTTCTGCTAAACGAGGGTCACGAAAACCTGCCAATATTCCGGCTAGCTCCGTTAAGAACACTGTTTTTGAGAATGGGGGATTTCAGGTTCTTTACGGAGCTTAGGGAGTTTAACCCGTAATGGGTAACTCCCTCCGCAAAGAACCGGAGAGAATAATGTTGCCGATAATTACGAGGCCGAGCAAGCCGGGGAAGAAGCTTCTCTCGGAGAGCCTGACCCTGTGCGTTCCCTCGATTGTAGTGCTCATCTTTTCCTCGCTACTGGACTCAAAGCATAAGAGATACGAATCGTGCAAGTCAAGCCCAAACCAGCCCGGAAGGTGCATAGCCCGGGCTACTCCTCCGTTTCCATAAAGTAATAACCCACCAGATGCTGAATGAGAAAATGACCCTCCTCGATGTGTCCCATGTGGGAGGATTCCACAAAAATCGGATAACGTGCCATTTTTCCCAGCTTTCCCCCAGGTCGTCCCGTGATGCCCACCGTTACCACCGAGTTTTCATTGGCCCACTGGACAACCTCCACCACATTGGGGGAATTGCCGCTGCCACTAAAGACGATCAGGACATCGTCGGAGTTGGCGTAGTTTTTTAGCTGTTCCACGAAGATTTGTGAGTAATCCGTGTCGTTGGCCAGCGCCGTGATCCAGGAAACATTATCGGTCAGAGCCAACACACGAAATCGGTCGTCCCGATTCCAAGAGGCCCCTTTGCCGAGGTCATTGGCAAAGTGTGAGGCCGTGGAAGCACTCCCGCCGTTTCCGCACAGAAAGATCTGACGGTTGGCCTTGCGGGCATCGGACAGAAGGGAAATCAGCCCGGCTACCTCCTGCTCAGAGATTCTCTGCATCACGCCCAGACTGTTCTCTTTGTAGGATTTCAGATAATCCAGCGGCTGCTCCCGGCTCACCTTCTCACTCATCGGTCCTCCTCATCCTGCCTTGATGTTCCTCACAGTATACCCGATAGCATACCCCGATCACCCGAACTCAAAGAAGCACCGATTCTGATTGTTGAATGTGAACTTCTGTTGACATTTATTTCGGGAACCCAGGTTGTTCCAGCTCCAATCATATTCCAGCAATTCCTTGGAAGACCCCAGAACTGCTGGCATCTGGACAAATGTACCCGTAGCCACCCCGCCTGGAACGGAACTTGCTGCTAGCCCGGAGTATGCATAGGTTCTGGTCACGAAGGGCGACGGAATTCGGGGCCTCGACGGCTTATTCATGACTACATGGACAGAGGTCAGGTCGGGGTATCCAGACAGCAGCGACTCATCATTCGGGGCAACTTATGCCTACAGTTACAACAAAATCGCAAAGGGCGCGGCTTCATTTTTAGTGGGAAACAGCGATGGA
>Ga0209997_10000139_pt1 | contig 21305 bp, 33 predicted proteins | sample CR04metaG_FD_182079 | JGI IMG/M metagenome (GOLD analysis project Ga0209997, IMG submission 182079) | Deep subsurface microbial communities from Mariana Trench to uncover new lineages of life (NeLLi) - CR04 metaG (SPAdes) (version 2) | ecosystem: Environmental > Aquatic > Marine > Ocean trench...
CTCATGCCGCACTTTTTTGGAAATCGAGCTCAATCTTGAGGCGTCCACCAAGAGCTTGAACCGCACTTTGCAATGTTTGCAAAGTCACTGATGAGTTATCGGGATCCAGAAGTCTATCCAAGGCAGAGCGGCTCGTTTCCATCCGTCGAGCCATTTCGGCTTTGCTTAGATTCGTTTCTGACATTTTCTCAGCAAGCTGAAATGCAATAAAACGCTTTACAGCTACAGCCGTCGCCTCTTCAAGAAGACCTTCCTCTACAAGAAACTCGTCAAAGTCACTACCAATATTTCTCTTAGCCATAATTACAATCTCAACTTCGTCAATCTTCGTTTCGCAGTCACCAATTCATTTGATGGGGTTTTCTGAGATTTCTTAATAAATCCGTGCAACAGAACGATCTTCCTTTTGAATATAGTAAAGAAAGTCCGAGCAATCCCAGACGACACATGAGAACGTATCTCCAAAAGACCGTCATCTACCTTCCTGGCAAGCGGCATTCCCACCGGCCAACCAAACTGCAACGTCATAATGTCCTCGCCAACGGATTTGCGATTCGTCCGATTCATGTCTTTCAGCCATTCCCTCACAGACTCACGCCCAGAATCTAGTCGAAAGAAAACTACGGGAATCGGCCTATCCACTGGCATCAGGATAGTGTACCATTATTGGTACATATGTCAATGTCTAGGAAACGGCTTGGAGAGTCGTCTAACGATTTAGCTCACCGGCGCCCAGTATCTGGCGCGTGGGTTGCCAATGCAAGAAGCGTGACTGAAGCCAGGTGGCAAATCATGGATCCCTAACCGAGCTTTCTGATGCCGATCGCATATCTGATCTCGTCCAGATACGGCACGGAGATCTCACGCGCTTTCTCGGCGCCTTTTAACAATTCCTTTTCGACGATAGCGGGATCGTCGACCAAGCGCTGGTACTCGTCCCGGGCCGGCTTGATGTGCTCATTGATGTATCCGAAAAGGACCTGCTTCATCTCGCCCCAGGCAATGCCTTCGGCGTATCTCTTCTCGATGTTCTTGACTTCTTCTTCAGTGGCGAATGCTTTGTACATGTCATAGAGCGTCGAGCCTGCGGTGTCTTTGGGTTCACCCGGCTCGAGGCTGTTGGTCTTGATCTTCATGATGAGCTTGCGTAGCGACTTCTCGTCAGCGAAAAGCGGAATGATGTTGTTGTAGCTCTTGCTCATTTTACGGCCATCGAGGCCGGCCAGCACCGCGGTGCTGTCGCTGATGGCGGCTTCCGGGATGGTGAAAATATCACCGTAACGGTGGTTGAAGCGTTGCGCGATGTCGCGCGTCATTTCCACGTGTTGTTTCTGGTCACGGCCAACCGGTACCTTCGTACTCTTGAACATCAGGATGTCGGCTGCCATCAGAATTGGGTAGCAGTAAAGCGCCATCATGATGCCCTTGTCCGGATCCCTGTTGCCGCTTTCCTCGTTGGCCTGCACGACCGCTTTGTACGAGTGCGCGCGGTTCATGAGACCTTTGGCTGTCACGCTGCTCAGAATCCAGGTCAGGTGCGGAATTTCTTCGATGTCGGATTGCCGGTAGAAAACTGCATTTTCTGTATCCAGGCCGAGCGCCAGCCAGGCCGCAGCAATCTCGAGTGTGGAACGATTGATGCGTTCGGGGTCTTCGGCCTTGGCGAGTGCATGATAGTCAGCCAGAAAGTAAAAATTCTTTTTTGACTTGTCCTTGCTCGCAGCGATGCCTGGGCGGATTGCTCCGACATAGTTGCCGATGTGCGGTGTGCCGGTCGTGGTAATGCCGGTGAGATAGATGTCCTGGCTCATAAAGCTGTTCGCGTATCCTTAGTATCCGGCCGCATGGCCATCCTTGCGAGACTCGGATGCGCCGTAGTAAACACCCTGCTCTTCGTCCCACATGATTGCCTGGTAGCCGCCGAAGCTGCCATCGGATTCTCCCAGTGTGTGTCCCATCTTCTCGAGGGCAGCACGGGTTGCATCACTGAATCCTGTTTCAAGATGTATGACGCCGCCGGTCGTCATGATCGTGTCAGTCGGCTCCGACGACCCGCTGTGATTGAGGCGCGCTGCATCACCCGCCTCCTGAAGATTCATGCCAAAATCGATTATGTTGACAATTATCTGGGCATGGCCCTGCGGTTGCATGGCGCCACCCATCAGGCCAAAACTGATCCAGGGCTTGCCGTCTTTCATGATGAATGCCGGAATGATGGTGTGGAACGGCCGCTTGCCTGGTTCGATAACATTGGCATGGCCCTCGGTCAGGCTGAACAACTCCCCGCGGTCCTGCAGAACAAATCCAAGGTCACCTGGGGTCATACCCGAGCCCATACCGCGATAGTTGCTTTGTATCAGTGACACCATATTGCCATCGCTGTCCGCCACCGTCAGATAGATCGTATCGCCATCTTCCAGTTGTCCATCTCCGGCAGGATAGCTCATGGCTGCTTTATTGGTGTCGATCAGCTTGCGTCGTTCGTTCGCATATTCCTTTGAGACGAGTTTGTCGACGGGAACATCTACGAAATCCATGTCCGCATAAAATTTTGCCCGGTCTTCGAATGCCAGTTTCTTTGCCTCGACAAATGTATGAATGTACTCGGCTGTGCCAAACCCCATACTCTTGATGTCGAAACCTTCGAGAATATTCAGTATCTGCAGCGCCGCGATTCCCTGCCCGTTTGGTGGCAATTCGTATATGTCATAGCCACGGTAGTTCGTCGATACCGGCCTGACCCACTCCGATTTGTGTTCGGCCAAATCTTCGTATCGAAGGAAACCCCCTTGCTCGGTCATGTAGGAATCGATTTTTCTCGCGATCTCGCCCTTGTAAAAGGCATCGCGGCCATCATCGGCTATTAGCTGATAGGTTTTTGCCAGTCGTGGGTTCCTGAAGACCTGGCCTTTCCTCGGCGCTTTGCCGCCGGGCATGAAGGTGTCGGCGAAGCCAGGATAGTCTTTGAGGTTCTCCGCGTTTATCGCCCACCCGTAAGCGATGTACTCGGATACTGGAAATCCATCAGTCGCATATGCGATTGCTGGTGCCAGCAACTCATTCATTGGCAAGCGTCCGTATCTGGCATGCAGTTCGAACCATCCGTCCACGGCGCCCGGCACACTCACGGGCAACGGGCCTCGCGGCGGAATACTGTCGAGACCCAGGTCTTTGAAGGTCTGCAGACTGAGCGCTTTCGGGGCGCGGCCTGAGCCGTTGAGTCCGGTCAATTCTTCCTTTTCGGCGTCCCAGACGATAGCGAACAGGTCGCCGCCGATGCCGGATCCTGTCGGCTCCATCAGGCCGAGCGCTGCGTTGGCCGCGATGGCCGCGTCAGCGGCGCTGCCGCCGGCTTTCAGGATATCCAGCGCAATCTGAGTGGCCAGCGGCTGGCTCGTCGCAGCCATGCCGTGCGGGGCAATGATCTCCGATCGGGAGGCAAACGGCTTGCCTGATACGCGATCGAAACCTGGTGCCGCAGCGGACATATTAGCCATGGCCGCCATCGCCAATATCAATACTCGCGATCGTCTGTAGTTCATGCATGTCTCCGGGCCACCCTGGGAAACCACGAATGATGCCTAGATTGGGAGGGGATTGAAACTCTATGTGAGCCTGACCTGAAAGGGAACCGGGTCATAGCGCCGGGGTCGCTGCGGCCTCCCGCTCCGGTTATGATGCGAATCCATGAGCAGCAACTATGCAGAGCCGGGCGAGCTTTACCCGGCGCATATCGAGGCGATCAAAGCACGGCACGACCGCGCGCTCGAAAAAGCGGGAGCAGGCCACGCTGTCATATTTTCCGGTGCGCCAAAGCTCGTTTTTCTGGATGACTACTACTATCCGTTCAAAGCGAATCCGCACTTCGTGGGTTGGCTGCCGCTGACCGCGACACCATTCTGCTACCTGATTCATACGCCGGGTGATGTGCCGGTACTTGTCTATTATCAGGAGAAGGATTACTGGCACACGCCGCCCGCCGACCCGCAGGGCTACTGGATCGATCATTTCGATATTAGAGTCGTGCACACGGTTGATGACATCGCCCGGCACCTGCCCCACGCTCGCGACAAATGCATCCTTATTGGCGACATTGGCGATGAAGCGCATGCGTTCAGTATCGAGCGTGTCAACCCGGCTTCGGCGATCAATATTCTCCATTATGCGCGGAGCGAGAAAACCGGCTACGAACTGGCTTGCATGCGTGCTGCCTCCCGGCGCGCCGTGAGGGGTCACCGGGCGGCCGAGGAGGCGTTTCGTGCAGGCAAGGCGGAATACGAGATTCACTTCGCCTACTGCCGGGCGGCAAAACACACGGAAAACGAACTACCGTACGGCAACATCATTGCGCTGAACGAGAACAGCGCAATCATGCACTACCAGCACCGGGCCCGGGAGGCCCCTGCCAAAATCCGATCATTTCTGATTGATGCCGGCGCAAACGTGCACGGCTACGCGTCCGACATCACACGGAGCTACTCTTTTGAAGACAGCGAATTCCGCGAATTCATCGATCGCCTGGACGCATTGCAGCTTGAGCTGGTGAGTGAAGTCAAAGCCGGTGTCGACTTCAAAGACCTGCATTTCCTGACACATCGTAAAATTGCCGATTTGTTGGTGACTGTGGGCCTGGCATCCGGAAGTGTTGAATCTCTTATCGAAAACGGTGTCACCACGGCGTTTTTCCCGACAGGCCTGGGCCATCTTCTCGGCATACAGGTACATGACGTCGGCGGATTTATGCAGGACGAGAGCGGCAATACAATCGACAGACCAAGCGGCCATCGCTGGCTGCGGCTGACAAGAACGCTCGAGGTGGACCAGGTGCTGACGATCGAGCCCGGTTGCTATGTTATCGACATGCTCCTCGAGAACCTGCAAGGAACGCCCGGCGCTGCTATGGTCAACCGGGACAAGGTCGACTGGCTGAGGCCGTTTGGCGGCGCCCGCATCGAAGACAACGTGCGTGTTCTCGCGGACGGCTGTGAGAATTTCACACGCGCGGCGTTTGCCGAACCGTAGATTTTCTGCGTCAAAAGTATCGCCCGTCCTGGTGGCGAATCCCATGCAAAGGTTTACGTCGTCATGTCCCCGCCAGCGCGTTCATCTTCCTGGCCAGTTCGACATCGAGGCTCGTGATTCCTCCGGCACTGTGGGTCACAAGCTGTACGCTGACCTTGCTGTAGACGTTGAACCACTCGGGATGATGGTTCATTTTCTCGGCTTCGATCGCCGCGCTGGTCATGAAGCCGAAGGCTTCAACAAAATTGGCGAACTTGAAGTCCCGATTTAGTTTTCCGTTCTCCAGGGTCCAGCCGTCGAGCCCGGCCAGAGCATCTTCAATTTCGCCGTCTGTAAGCCTGTCAGCCATGCGCGGCCTCTTGTTGTGCAGGCGCTTCGAAGAAACTGCCGAACGTGAAAGCGCCCGGCGTTGGTCCGGGCTGCAGCAGAAGATCGACTTGATGACGGGCTTCGAGTATTGAGCGCATTGATTCTGTCCAGGTCATCGACGAAGCCCGCGAAACGTGGATCTTCGCACGTGTACCGGGCGATTGCGATATTCACCTGTACGAGGTGAAAGTTCACCCGCCCTGCTTCTCCTCTATTTGGCGCATCCGGGCTTTCAGTTTTCGTTTGACGATTCGGCCTTTTCGAATCATGAGCGGCAATACCAGACGCCCGAGCCAGGGGAAGAGATACATTGTTGTCGTCAACAGACCACTGATGGGCGGCATGGATCGTTCCCGCTTCTTGTTTGCCGTGAGATTCAGAATTTCCTGTGCGACTTCATCGGCGGTGCTCATTGGCTGGGAAAACGTGATGTCCGTGACATCATCGATGTTGGACATGATGAAGCCAGTGTCGATAGGCCCCGGCGAGACCGCCGCGAGCTTGATATCACTGCCCCTCAATTCTTCACCGAGGGCAAATGTGAACGCTCTCAAGCCGAATTTGGTCGCCGAGTAGGTCGCTGCACGGGGTACCGGTGTGCGACCGGCGAGAGATGCGACGTTGATGATGGCACCGCCACCGGCCTGTTTTAGATACTTGATGGCGAGCTTGCACAGGATGATCGGCGCTTTGAGATTAACATCGATCATCGCACCAAGATCTTCTACTGAGACAGATTCCACCGGGCCACGTTCGTGATAGCCGGCGTTATTGACCAGGATGTTGATGTTGCCGAACTCGAACTCCGCCTTCTTAAAGAGATTGACACAGGCATCGGTGTCCGAAACGTCCATTGCAATTACTTCGACGCGTGTTTTGCCGCGTAATTCTTCGGCAATCCGGTCCAGATTCCTTTTGCTTCGCGCAACCAGAACGAGATTCGCACCGTGCTCTGCAAACTTTCGGGCGGTTGCCGCACCGACACCTTCCGAGCCGCCGGTGATGATGACGGTTTTGTCTTTGAAGTCGTAATCCATCGGTGCAGTCTAGACGAACGCCGTCGCCCTTGAAAGACAAGCGCTCGTCGGGATGAACGTTCCTGCAATATGCTCGTCAACGTCAGTCGTTGGCTGGCGGAGTCCGTGCCGACGGGCACATAAAAAGGGGCCGGATCAAAAGACGATCCGGCCCCTTTCTCGAATCTTCAAATCAGAAACCGAGATAGCCCCGGATCTTCTTCCACAATGACGACTCCCAGCCATAAACCTCGAGTTGGTCGGCACCCAGTACGACCACGGGCATGGTCGTTGACGCCTTGTTGGTTTCATTGGCCACATCATCCGGGCGCATTTCGAGCTTGCCATCGGCGCGCTCGCCTGAGCTAGTCAGGCCATCGACGGCCAGGCTCAGAAACGGCAGGACCTCGTCGTCGACGATGTCGTCCAGAAATACGGCGTCCGGATCAAAGGCATCCCGGTCCAGCACGACGCATTCGTCAAATGAGTTTTGCTTGCTAATCGCTCATCCCCGGAACCAACCAGCCACAAGGGTAGAGTCATTGCCGGGGAAAGGCTGTGAGGCCCCTCACAAGACCTACAATTATCCGTATTGTTATTATGAATCATGGTGTTACGAGCCAGGGCGCAGGAATAAATCGGCTCCGCGCCATCGCTCGCGCGGTCATCATATGGGGTTGGTGACCCGTCAGATGTAGCCAGGTCTTATTATGTTAAGAACTCCCTTGGCGGCTTTATTCTTCCTCGGCCTCAGCCTCGGCCACGGGTCCATCGACGAGCTGCACGATAGCCATCGGTGCCGCATCGCCCGGCCTCGGCCCGGTTTTCAGAATCCGCAGATACCCGCCGGGGCGATCCTTGAATCTGGGGCCGATATCTTTGAACAATTTGCCGACCGCTTCCTTGTCCCGTAAACGGTCGAATGCCAGGCGACGCTTGGCAACACCGTCCTCCTTGGCCAGTGTAATCAGGGGCTCAACGACACGACGCAGCTCTTTGGCCTTGGGCAGAGTTGTTTTGATCGTTTCGTGGCGCAGCAGTGACGCAGCCATGTTGCGAAACATGGCTTTACGATGCGAACTGGTGCGGCCCAAACGGCGGCCGGATTTTCTGTGGCGCATGGCTCTTGCCTTTCAAATAGTGGGGTCGAACCGCAATTCCGGCCCCGATTTCGTTACTTCTGGCGGCATCGCAATCGAAATTGCGGTTCGACCCCGTTTTTCATAACTGCCTGTTTTCCATATCGAGCTCGTGCTCCGGACGAAGACTCGCGGGCGGCCAGTTTTCGAGGCGCATGCCCAGACCGAGTCCGTGACCCTCAAGTACTTCCTTGATTTCGGTGAGCGACTTCTTGCCAAGGTTTGGCGTTCGGAGCAGCTCGACCTCGGTGCGCTGTACAAGGTCACCGATATACATGATATTCTCGGCCTTGAGACAGTTGGCTGAGCGCACAGTAAGCTCTAGTTCATCAACCGGTCGCAGCAGGATCGGATCGATCAGATTCTCTGCCAATTGGCCAGCACCTTCCTCCTGCCCTTGCAGATCAACGAATACAGACAGCTGATCTTTGAGGATGCTGCCGGCACGGCGAATGGCTTCTTCCGGATCGATAGTGCCGTTCGTCTCGATATCAATGATCAGCTTGTCGAGGTCGGTACGTTGTTCAACACGCGCCGCTTCGACGTTGTACGTAACGCGATCAACCGGGCTGAACGACGCGTCTAGCTGCAGACGGCCGATGGGACCTGACTGTTCTTCGAACGCCGGGCGCTGTGTCGCCGGCTGGTATCCACGGCCCTGCGCAACCTTCAGGATCATATTGAGCTCGCCGCTCTTGGTCAGGTTTGCGATGACCAAGTCCGGATTCATAATTTCGACGTCATGATCAAGTTGAATATCCGCCCCTGTAACGGTTCCCGGTCCCTTCTTGGAGATCCGGAGCTCTGCCGTTTCGCGCGTATGCATGCGCACGGCAATCTGCTTGAGATTCAGAAGAATATCGACGACATCCTCCTGGACACCTTCTATGCTGGTGTACTCATGCAATACGCCATCGATCTCCACCTCGACAATCGCCGCTCCCGGCATGGATGACAACAGGATACGGCGAAGCGCATTGCCGAGCGTATGGCCATAACCGCGCTCGAACGGCTCGATCGTGACTTTCGCGTGTAAATTGTTTACCGGCGAGACCTTCACAACGCGCGGCTTGAGAAATTCATGTACAGATTCCTGCATGGGTGGTTACCCTCCTAACTATTTCGAGTACAACTCGACAACAAGGTTTTCGTTGATGTCCGGGAGTATGTCTTGCCGATCCGGCAACGATTTCAATATACCTGCCATCTTTTTCGCATCCACATCAACCCAGTCCGGCATCCCGACCTGGCCTGCAATCTCTAAAGCATTCTGAATACGAAGTTGCTTCTTGGCTTTTTCACGAATGCCGATAGCATCACCAGCATTCACCTGAAGTGAAGGAATGTTAACCACTCGGCCATTCACTTCGATACCCTTGTGGCTGACAAGTTGACGGGCCTCAGCGCGGGTCGAGGCAAAGCCCATTCGGTAGACAACATTGTCAAGGCGCCCTTCAAGAAGCCGCAGCAGGTTTTCACCTGTCGAACCTTTGAGCTGAGCGGCTTTCTTGTAGTAATTGCGGAACTGGCGCTCGAGCACACCGTACATACGGCGAAGCTTTTGCTTTTCCCTGAGCTGCAGGCCGTAGTCGGACAGGCGCGAGCGTCGCTGTGCAGCACCTCCCGGAGGCACGTCCAGCTTGCACTTCGATTCCAGCGGCCTTAGGCCGCTCTTTAAAAACAAGTCCGTGCCTTCCCGGCGGGACAGTTTACATTTTGGTCCTAGATATCTTGCCATTGATTAGTCTCTATACATGACGTTATTGCGTGTCTAAACGCGACGTTTTTTCGGCGGACGACAGCCATTATGAGGAATCGGTGTTACGTCCTCAATATGTTGAATACGAAGACCCAAGGCGTTCAGGGCACGAACGGCAGACTCCCTGCCGGGGCCCGGTCCGCAAACGCGCACATCCACGTTTTTCACACCGCAGTCCAACGCAGCACGGCCAGCCTTTTCAGAGGCAACCTGGGCTGCGAACGGTGTTGACTTACGTGAGCCGCGAAAACCACAACCACCTGCGGTCGCCCATGACAGGGTATTACCTTGCCGATCGGTGATCGTGATAATCGTGTTGTTAAAAGAAGCATGGATGTGCGCTATCGCATCAACGACATGCTTTTTGACTTTCTTGCGTTTTGGTGTATCTGCCATTTGTTGTTCCCGTAGGAGCGGCTTCCGCCGCCATTACCTCTTTATCGGCCGCCGCGGTCCCTTACGAGTACGCGCATTGGTTCGTGTACGCTGTCCGCGCAGCGGTAGTCCGCGCCTGTGACGGATCCCACGGTAGCAACCGAGATCCATCAGACGCTTGATGCTCATTGAAACTTCGCGTCGAAGATCGCCTTCGACAATGAAATTTGCGACAGCGGTTCTGAGATTGGCGACCTCCGGCTCCGCCAGGTCTTTGACCCGTATTTCCGGGGCAACGCCGGCTGCACTGCAAATCTGCTGCGCTCGCGACTGCCCAATACCGTAGATTTCTGTCAGTGAGATCACGACATGCTTGTTCAACGGAATATTTATGCCTGCTATACGTGCCACTTATTTGTCCCTGCTGTTAACCCTGACGTTGCTTGTGCCGCGGATCGGTGCAAATCACACGCACGACACCTTTTCGGCGAATGATCTTGCAGTTCCTGCACATTTTCTTGACTGATGCTCTGACTTTCATGAGCGTTCTCCAATATCCACTGAGCAAGCTCAGCGTATTGTGCCACTCCGTCCATAATTTCGAAGGTTGGCCTTTTGCATCATGCCCTCGTATTGATGGCTCATCGTATGAGCCTGCAACTGAGACATGAAGTCCATGGACACGACCACCAGGATCAGCAGCGAGGTGCCGCCGAAACTGAACGGCATACTGGGGTAAAACATCCTGACGAGTTCCGGTAAAAGACAGACGCCGGCGATGTAGAGTGAGCCCCAGAAAGTCAGTCGCGTCAGCACCTTGTCAATGTATTCAGCCGTCTGCGCACCCGGTCGTATGCCCGGCACGAATGCACCAGACCGTTTCAAATTATCCGCCGTGTCTTTTGAATTGAAGACCAGCGCAGTATAGAAGAAGCAAAAGAATATGATCATCACCGCGTACAGCAGCACATAGATAGGCTGTCCGGGGCCAAGATTGACGCCGATGGTCTGCAATGCCCTCTGCATGAAATTCGGCTCGGCTGCCTGGCCGAAGAACTGCGCGATAGTCGCCGGGAATAACAGGATGCTCGAGGCGAAGATCGGCGGAATAACGCCCGCCATGTTGATCTTGAACGGCAGGTGCGTGCTCTGCGCCGCATACAGGCGGCGTCCCTGTTGCCGTCTCGCGTAATTGACGGTTATGCGCCGTTGCGCACGTTCCATAAAGACAACGAATGTCGTTGCTGCAATGGCGCCAACCAGCATCAGGATTGCCATAGCCGCCGACATTTCGCCGTTACGCACCAGTTCGGCGGTGCCAGCCACGGCGGCCGGCAAACCAGCAACAATGCCCGCCAGAATGATCATCGAGATGCCGTTGCCGACGCCGCGCTCGGTGATTTGCTCGCCAAGCCACATCAGGAACATCGTACCGGTGACAAGCGTGATACAGGCCGTAATCAGGAAGCCCGGGCCCGCATTGACGACGACGCCGGGCTGACTTTGCAGCCACGTAGCAGCCGCAATCGACTGAAACAGGGACAAGCCAACGGTGCCATAGCGCGTGTACTGTGTGATCTTGCGCCTGCCGGACTCGCCCTCTTTGCGCAATGCCTGCAAAGTCGGCACGACCATGCTGGCCATCTGCATGATGATTGAGGACGAGATGTAAGGCATGATGCCGAGCGCGAAAATACCGAAGCGCGCCAAGGCGCCGCCCGAGAACAAGTTGAACAGACCCAAGATGTTTCCTGCCTGCTGATCGAAGAACGCAGCAAGCGCCGCCGGGTCGACACCAGGGACAGGGATATACGTACCGGCCCTGTAGACAATCAGCGCGCCCACGAGAAACATGATGCGGACTTTCAGCTCGCTCAGTTTGCCCGTGGCTTTCGCTACGTCTGCCGGGTTATTTCTGGACTTCCTGGCCACCTGTGTTCCTGTCTCTCTTCTCTCTACTCAGTCTTCAATGCTGCCGCCGGCCGCCTCGATCGCGGTACGCGCGCCTTTAGTCACAGCAAGGCCTTTGATCTTCACCGCTTTCTCGATTTTGCCCGACAAAATCACTTTGACTTTGCTGGCATACGCCGGCACCAGGTTCGCTTTCTTCAGACATTTGATATCAATCAGGTCGTCAACCGGTATCGCCAGCTCATGCAGCCGCAGCTCAGCGGTCAAGCGCGCCATGCGTGATGCAAAGCCAACTTTCGGCAAGCGGCGCTGCAATGGCATCTGACCGCCCTCAAATCCGACCTTGTGATAACCGCCCGAACGCGACTTCTGGCCTTTCTGACCGCGGCCGCTCGTCTTGCCCTGGCCCGCAGAAATACCGCGACCGAACCGTTTTCCGGCTTTCTTCGAACCCTTGGCGGGGGACAATGTATTGAGACGCATGTCAGACTTCCTCTACAGAAACGAGGTACGACACCTTGTTGATCATGCCGCGATTCTCCGGCGTATCCAGAACAACCACGCTTTGACGAATTTTCCGGAGCCCGAGTCCTGCAACACACGCACGGTGTCTTTTCAAGCGACCGAAGCGGCTTTTCAAGAGTGTCACTTTTAGTTGTCTTGCCTTCGCCATCGTTCCTGTCCGTTTCTTTCTATCCGATCCGGCCTGCGCTATCAGGCCAGAATCTCCTTAATTTTCTTGCCACGTTTGGCCGCGATTTCCTTCGGTGAATGAATCTGTGAAAGCGCGCCAATCGTCGCGCGAACGACATTTATCGGATTACGTGATCCGTAACACTTGGCAAGCACGTTTCTGACACCCGCACACTCGAATACTGCGCGCATCGCGCCGCCGGCGATAATTCCAGTACCTTCCGACGCCGGCTGCATGTATACATATGTCGCGCCGTGACGTCCCTTCTTCGCATACTGAAGGGTCTCGTTCGTCAGGTTGATCTTGATCATGTCCTTGCGGGCCGCCTGCATCGACTTCTGAATGGCAATCGGAACCTCGCGCGCCTTGCCATAGCCGAAACCGACCCGTCCGTTACCATCACCCACAACGGTCAGTGCGGTAAAACCGAACTGACGTCCGCCTTTCACTACTTTGGCGACGCGATTCACCGTGACGAGCTTTTCCAGAAAGTCGTCCGTGCTTTGTGATTGATCAATTCTTGCCATAATCCGGTCCCGGCTTGCGCGAAAACGCTACCAAAAATCCCATAATCAAAATTTCAAACCCGCTTCACGGGCTGCATCCGCAAGCGCTTTTACACGACCGTGATAACGAAACCCGGAGCGATCAAACGCAACGATATCGATGCCGGCTGCTTTTGCCTTCTCTGCAATACGCGCACCGACTATTACCGCCGCTGCAACGTTACCGGTACCTTCCGTACCTTTGCGTACGTCCTTCTCGAGTGTCGACGCCGATGCCAGTACCGTGCCGCCGTCCGGAGCGATAATCTGCGCATAGATATGGCGCGGTGTCCGATGAACGCTCAAACGGTTTATTGCCAGCTCACGAATCTTTGCGCGGGTCCTGCGAGCCCGACGCAAACGGCTTTGTTTCTTATCCAGTTTCATATCTGTCTGTTCACTATCGAAGGTTATTTCTTCTTCGCTTCCTTGATCACGACGCGCTCATCGGCGTAGCGCACGCCTTTGCCCTTGTAAGGCTCGGGCGGACGGAAGCGACGTATTTCGGCAGCCACCTGGCCTACCAATTGCTTGTCCATTCCTTTGACAACGATTTCTGTCTGGCTCGGTGTCTCGATCGTAATACCCTCGGGCACGGTGAAATCGACCGGGTGCGAAAATCCGAGCGTCAAGTTGAGCTTGTTGCCCTGGAACTGAACGCGGTATCCGATGCCGACCAGCTGGAGCTTCTTCTCAAAGCCTTCAGTCACGCCCTGGACCATGTTGGCCAGCAGCGCCCTAGTCGTGCCGGAAATAGCTGTCGCAAAACGCGAACCGGAGCGGGCCTTCACCATGAGCGTGTTTTCGTCGTGCACCAGCTCAACTTCGGAGTTCAGTTGCAAAGAAAGCGAACCCTTGCTGCCCTTCAGGGAGACGGTGCTTCCACTCTGGCTGAACTCGACGCCTTGCGGCAATTCAACAGGTTCTTTTGCTACTCTGGACATAATCGTTTCTCGTTACGATCTCGATGAAATCTCCGGCATCAGGAAACGATGCAGAGGACCTCACCGCCAATACCTTGTTCTCGCGCCTGTTTGTCACTCATGACGCCGGCCGAGGTCGAGACGATGGCGATACCCAGACCACCCAACACTTTCGGCAGGTCTTCCTTACCGCGATAAATACGAAGGCCGGGCTTGCTAACCCGCTGTACCCGCTCAATGACGGGAACACCTTCAAAATATTTCAGTTCTATCGTGAGCTCGGCACTAACGCCTTCTCCTTGCGCCGAGTAGTCGCTTATATACCCTTCGTCTTTCAGCACTTTGGCGACGGCGATTTTTGCGCTCGACGACGGCATTGCAACGCTCACTTTGCGCGCTTTCTGGCCGTTACGGACACGTGTCAGCATGTCGGCGATCGGGTCTGTCATAGTCATATTTCTTCTCCGCCTACCAGCTGGCCTTCGTCAGGCCGGGGATCTCACCCCTCATGGCCGTTTCCCTGAGTTTGTTCCTGCCCAGGCCGAATTTCCGGTATACACCACGCGGGCGGCCGGTAATCGCACACCGGCTGCGCAAGCGTGACGGACTGGCATCCCTCGGCATGGCATTTAATTTTGCCTGCGCCGCTGCCCGTTCCTCATCGGAAGATTTTACATTGCGAATGATTTCCCTGACTGCAGCACGCTTTGCGGCATAACGCTTTACGAGCTTTATTCTCTTCAATTCGCGCTCAATCATCGACTTCTTAGCCATGAACTCTCTTCTCTATCTCTTAAATGGAAAGTTAAACGCTTCCAAAAGCGCCCGACCTTCTTCCGGCCCGCGGGCCGTGGTCGTAATAGTGATGTCCATTCCGCGGATCGCGTCAATATGATCGTAGTCAATTTCCGGGAAAACGATCTGCTCCTGAACGCCGAGGCTGTAATTCCCCTGGCGGTCAAACGATTTCGGGCTCAGACCGCGAAAATCCCGCGTACGTGGAATTGCAATACTCACGAGCCTGTCCAGAAATTCGTACATGCGCTCGCGCCGCAACGTAACCTTGCAGCCAATCGGGTAACCGTCTCGAATCTTGTAGGCGGCAATAGACATTTTGGCACGCGTTATGACGGGCTTCTGGCCGGCAATTTTTTTCATATCGGCCAGCGCATTTTCGAGCACTTTCTTGTCGGCCACGGCCTCGCCTACGCCCATGTTCAGCGTAATCTTTGTGATGCGAGGCACTTGCATCGAATTGGCAAGGCCGAGCTTCTGCTGAATCTCGCCACACAATTCCGTATCAAATTTTTCCTGTAATCTGGCCATTTCTAACCCTTCAATCGCGGCTGAAGCCGCTCCTACGTAAGCTGTTTCCCGGCTAACGGCGCTCCTGCATTTTGCCAATCAGATGTCGACAGCTTCTCCGCTGGACTTGAAAATCCGCTCCATTGCTTTGCCATCATCCGAGACACGAATACCTACCCGGTCGCCCTTTTTGGTCTTCGGGTTGAACACGAGCACGTTGGAGATATCAAGCGGCATTTCATGATCCAGAATTCCACCCTCGATACCGAGGTTGGGATTCGGCTTGGTGTGTTTCTTCGCAATGTTGATGCCCTCGACGAGAACACGTTCATCATCGATAATATGAAGCACAGTGCCCCGCCGACCCTTGTCTTTGCCAGCGATTACGATAACTTCGTCGCCCCTACGTATCTTGTTCATTTCTCATACCATTTTCGCTTAAAGCACTTCCGGTGCCAGCGAAATAATCTTCATGAATCGGTTGGTCCGCAGCTCGCGAGTGACTGGCCCGAAAATACGGGTGCCGATCGGTTCGAAACGGGCGTTCAGCAACACTGCCGCATTACCATCGAAACGAATCAACGATCCATCCTTGCGCCGGACACCTTTGCGCGTGCGAACAACCACAGCGTTATAGATTTCGCCTTTCTTGACCTTGCCTCGAGGAATAGCGTCTTTGACAGTCACCTTGATCACATCACCAATGGCCGCGTAGCGACGCTTTGATCCGCCAAGCACCTTGATGCATTGAATTCGCCTTGCGCCCGAGTTGTCGGCGGCATCGAGAACTGTTTGCATCTGAATCATGGCTGCATTCCAAAAATCATCAAATTCTTCAAATTTGTCTGGCGTCGTTTATCGCTAACCGCCTACTGATCAGGCGCCCTTTGAACGACATTCACGACCTGCCAGGCCTTGTGCTTCGAGACCGGCCGGCACTCGCTGATCGTTACACGATCACCGGATTTGCATTCGTTATTTTCATCATGTGCAAGTACTTTAGTCGTACGGCGAATGTATTTGCCGTAGACCGGGTGCTTTACCAGGCGCTCGATCGCCACGGAAACTGTCTTATCCATCTTGTTGCTGATTACACGGCCGACGACAGTGCGCCGCCCTTTTGTTTCAGCTTTTTTCGCTTCTTCAGTCATTTACTTTCACCTGCCTGATCCGGCTCACTGCGCTCGAGTTCGCGGATGATCGTCTTGACCCGAGCGACATTCCGTCGCACACGCTTGTGTTCGTGCGGCCGGGCCAGCTGACCGGTCGCCTGTTGCATGCGCAGATTGAATTGCTCTCTGCGAAGCGCCAGCAATTCCTCGCCGAGCTCTGCTTTCGATTTCGACCTGAGATCGCTGACCTTCATCACATCACCTGCCGTGTCACAAAGGTCGTCGAAAACGGGAGCTTGGCTGCCGCCAGTCGAAACGCCTCGCGGGCAATTTCCTCGGAGACACCTTCCATTTCATAAAGAACACGCCCGGGTTGAATCTGGCAAACCCAATATTCGACGTTACCCTTACCTTTACCCTGACGAACCTCAAGGGGTTTTTTCGTAATAGGCTTGTCCGGGAATACGCGAATCCAGATCTTGCCGCCACGTTTGACATACCGGGTCATCGCACGACGTGCCGCTTCGATCTGACGCGCTGTCAGACGTCCACGGTCGGTCGCCTTCAGGCCATATTCGCCAAAAGCCACCGTGCTGCCACGAATTGCGAGGCCGCGGTTCCGACCCTTCATCTGCTTACGAAATTTGGTTCGCTTTGGCTGTAACATGATCCCGTGCCTTTAGCGTTTGCCAGCCGCTGCTTCCGGTGGCTCTGCAGACGATGCTTCAGGCTTGTCAAAAATCTCGCCCTTAAAAATCCAGACTTTGACGCCAATGACGCCATAGGTCGTGTACGCTTCGGCCAGGCCGTAGTCGATATCGGCCCGGAACGTATGCAGGGGCACTCGACCTTCGCGATACCATTCCGAACGCGCGATCTCGGCGCCGTTCAGACGTCCACCTACTTTGACCTTGATGCCCTCGGCGCCAACGCGCATCGTATTCGTCACGGCCCGCTTCATCGCGCGTCGAAACATGACGCGCCTTTCAAGCTGCTGCGCAATTCCTTCCGCAACCAGCTGAGCATCGAGTTCAGGTTTCCTGACCTCGCTGATGTTGATGCGCACGTCCTGAAGCTTCATGTCAGTTATTCTGGTGATTTCGGCACGCAGCTTTTCGATGTCCTCGCCTTTCTTGCCAATCACGATACCCGGGCGTGCCGTAAAGATCGTGATATTGACTTTCTTCGCCTGACGTTCGATCGTGATACGACTGACAGATGCATCTTTAAGCTTGTTCTTTATATGGACGCGTATCTGATGATCCATGCGGACGTACTCAGGAAACGTTTTCGAATCTGCATACCACTTGGATGACCAGTCTTTTACGATGCCCAAGCGGATGCCGATCGGATGTACTTTCTGACCCATAACGTTCTCTTTACTCGTCGCCTACACGAATCGTGATGTGGCTGTTTCGTTTGATAATCCTGGTGCCGCGGCCTTTCGCTCGTGCGCGATAACGCCGAAACGTCGGCGCTGTATCGACCTCGATAGCCGACACCTTTAATTCATCAATATCGGCGCCGTGGTTGTGTTCGGCATTGGCAATTGCCGACTCGAGCACTTTTTTGACGATGCGTGCACTCTTCTTGGGTGTAAAACTCAAGGTTTTCAGTGCATCATCAACATTCTTGCCACGGATGGCATCCGCTATCAGCCGGCATTTCTGCGGCGAAATACGCGCATATCGTAGTTTTGCTGCTACTTGCATGGCCGCCTTGCTCCTTAAACCTTCTTGGTCTTGCGGTCACCCGAGTGACCTCTAAAGGTCCGGGTTATCGCAAACTCTCCAAGCTTGTGGCCCACCATATTTTCAGATATCAGCACAGGCACGTGTTGGCGACCGTTGTGCACGGCGATCGTCAATCCAACCATGTCCGGCAATACCATTGAACGACGCGACCATGTCTTGATTGGACGACGGTCATTGGTCTTCACCGCTGCCGATACTTTCTTTGCCAGATGTATATCAACAAAAGGCCCTTTTTTAACTGAACGTGGCAATGCTCTCTATCCTCAAAATCTATTACTTACGCTTTCGTCGACGGCGTACAATCATGTTGTCCGTGCGCTTGTTTGAGCGGGTCTTGTAGCCCTTCGTCGGCGTACCCCACGGGCTGACCGGATGACGGCCGCCGGAGGTACGTCCTTCACCACCACCATGCGGATGGTCAACCGGATTCATCGCGACACCGCGAACGGTCGGTCGAACACCTCTCCACCGCTTTGCGCCGGCTTTACCGAGTTTACGAAGGTTATGTTCGCCGTGTCCTACCTCGCCAACGGTGGCCCGGCAGTCGACGTGTATTTTTCGCGTCTCGCCTGAGCGCAGGCGAATCGTGGCATACGCTCCTTCGCGAGCGGCCATTTGCGCCGAACCGCCGGCAGATCGAACAAGCTGCCCACCCTTGCCTGGCTTCATCTCTACGTTATGTATGAGCGTGCCCACGGGAATGCTTCTTAACGGCAGGGCATTACCGGGCTTGATCGGTACATCCTCACCGCTGATGATCGGCGCGCCTTCCCTGATACCCTTCGGCGCCAGGATGTAGCGGCGCTCACCGTCCAGGTACTTGACCAGCGCGATATGGGCGCTGCGATTCGGATCGTATTCAAGACGCTCGACAACGCCCGGAATACCGTCCTTGTCGCGCTTGAAATCCACGATGCGGTAACGCTGCTTATGGCCGCCACCCTGGTGACGAACCGTGATTCGGCCGGTGTTATTGCGGCCGCCGGACTTCGTCTTCTTGTCGACCAGCCCGCTGTATGGCTTACCCTTGTATAGCCCATCCGTATGCACCGAAACAGCAAATCTGCGTCCGGGCGAGGTCGGCTTGGCCTTATGCAATGACACTACAGTTAACCCTCTTAATCCGTACCGAGGAAGTCAATTCGACTCCCTTCGGCAAGCTTCACGTAGGCTTTCTTCCACGCAACGCGACGGCCCGAATTCACACCGTGCCGCTTGATCTTGCCGCGACAATTGACGACCTGAACTTCGTCTACGCTGACCTCAAACAGCAATTCAACCGCCTGACGAATTTCTTCCTTTGTTGCATTTGTTCGCACTTTAAATACGACCTGGTTGTTCTCTTCGGCAGCGATCGTGCTCTTTTCCGACACGTGCGGGCCTCTCAGCACCGTCATGAGCCTTTCCCGATGTTGGTAACCGTGAGTAGCACTCACGACAATCGCTCCTCAATCAGCTTCAACGCAGGCAGTGTTATCAACACCTTTTCAAATCGCATCAGTACGACCGGATCAACTGATGCGGCATCGCAAATGCCAACGTCCTTCAAATTTCTCGCCGCAAGAAATACGGTCTCGTCGAAAGCTTCGTTGACGATCAGTACATCGTCCAGGCCGAGCTTTTTGAGCAGGCCCGCCAGTTCTTTGGTCTTCGGCGCCTTGAGAGACACAGATTCCGTGACAATGAGTCGGTCTTGCCTGACAAGCTCCGAAAAAACTGATCGCAGCGCACCACGATACATTTTCTTATTTACCTTCTGGTCGAATTTACGCGGCCTGGCAGCGAACGTGCGCCCACCGCCAACCCAAATCGGGCTCCGGATTGTGCCGGCCCGCGCCCGCCCGGTGCCTTTCTGACGGTAGGGCTTTGCCCCGCCGCCGCGCACCCTTGCACGGTTTTTCTGCGCTTTCGTGCCAGCCCGGGCCCCGGCGAGAAACGCCGTGACGACCTGGTGAACCAATGCCTCATTGAAGTCGGCGCCAAACGTGCTGTCGGCCACGTCGACGGTGCCGCTGCCTTGCATCTTCAGCTTCATGATGCGTCTTCCTTGCTGGCCTTGACCGCCGGTCGCACGACAACGCGGCCACCGCTGTGTCCCGGAACCGCTCCTTTGATCAACAGCAAGTTTCGTTCCGCGTCGACACGAACCACTTCGAGATTTTGCGCGGTGCGGCGAACATTGCCCATGTGGCCGGCCATTTTCTTGCCCTTGAAAACGCGACCCGGCGTCTGATTCTGACCGATGGAACCCGCTGCGCGGTGTGCTAACGAGTTGCCGTGTGTCGCATCCTGCATGTGAAAATTATGACGCTTGATGGTGCCGGCGAAGCCTTTGCCTATAGTCGTTCCGATGACGTCGACTTTCTGGCCTTCTTCAAAGAGATCGACTTTGATCTCCTGTCCCAGCTCAAATTTCCCGTCTTCCGGCTCATCAGCAGGATCAAGGCGAAATTCAACCATGAGGTCCCCGGCTTCAACCTTTGCTTTCGCGAAGTGGCCGGCCTCAGATTTGGATACGCGGGACGCTTTTCTGCTGCCAGCAGCTACCTGCAGTGCGCTATAGCCATCACTCTCCACGGTTTTCACCTGGGTGATTTGGTTCGGCTGTGCCTCGATGACGGTGACCGGTATTGAAACACCGTCGTCCGTGAAGACGCGTGTCATGCCGCACTTGCGGCCAACAAGACCTATTGTCATCTCAAAACCCTCGCACCGACTTCGATTGGCCAGCACCCAAAAAATGGTTCAACTGTCTGTAACCTCTTCGCAACGACTACGATTAGCCGAAGCTGCTTCAGTCTTTCTCGGCGCCGCTGTCGCCCGTCACGACGGGCTCCCACGACACCAATGCGCGCCATTCAGGCACACGAAAGGGCCAGCCATCGCCTGGAACATGTCTCGATGTTCCGCTGCTGAGGAGCTGACCCCAATCCGGTTAAAAACCGGTTTTCCGGGATTTGCCGAGTACGCCTTCGGTTTCCTGGCGACCTAACGTCAGGCATCACAGAGCCATGCCTTGTGATGCCTTTTCCGAACTTGGCCGACTCCCGGCCCGGCCAAGTCCTGTCCAGCCCATCATTATAGCGCGAGATAACGGCCTCGCAAGTAAAAAATGGCTTAAATAGGCCGATAATTGCCCAATTCAGGCCCGGGCGAGGCTGGTTTTCGCGTCAAAGGCCGGTGCGGATTCGTCAGTTCGACCTGATCCAATCCGCCCCAATTTGCCCGCACTGTCGATATTGGCGCCGCGGGCGATGCAAATTGATCTTTAGTGGGGCCTTAGAACAGCCGTCAATTCAGCTTAATCTGAACATCGACACCTGCTGGAAGCTCCAGCTTCATGAGGGCATCGACGGTCTTGTCTGTCGGATCGACGATATC
>Ga0209997_10000140_pt1 | contig 21296 bp, 19 predicted proteins | sample CR04metaG_FD_182079 | JGI IMG/M metagenome (GOLD analysis project Ga0209997, IMG submission 182079) | Deep subsurface microbial communities from Mariana Trench to uncover new lineages of life (NeLLi) - CR04 metaG (SPAdes) (version 2) | ecosystem: Environmental > Aquatic > Marine > Ocean trench...
CGTATCTTTTGGACGCCTTTGACCGTGCACGCGCCTGCAGTCCTGAGGGAAACGACCGCGGGGGACCAAGATGAGAAGCGCGATCTCGATCCTCGTGCCAGACTACGCAGACTTAGCAAGTGGCGGCCGCCTGGTGGTGGAGGCTCGGCCTCGCAGTAGCTGGCTTCGCGTTGTGTGAGCTATGGGCTCCGACGCCAGGATGGGCCTTTCCGCCGTACCGTTCAACAGACGCCGACACCGCAGAGAAGGGTAGGCTTGAGGTACGCGCAGGCTTGCTCGGAAGCGAGCGCGAATCTCAGAAGAACGCCTACTTCAGTCCGCTACTCCGTGCGAACCTTGGGCTGCCGTACAATGCGGAGTTCGTCTCGGAGCTTGAGTACCGGGCCGATGAAGGCGAAGTAACGGACGCGGCGCTGGGGTTGAAGTGGGTGCCGCTGAGACGTGAGCTGAACCTGGGTGTGGAGGCGCTCCTGCTCCTGCCAGTATCGGGGGGGGGGGAGGATTGGGCCGGGGTAGAATGCGTTGGGCTTGCGACGTTTCGCAGGGGCAACGTCCTCCTCCATATCGACGCAGGCGGATTTTACGACCCGCGGCCTGAAGCGACGGAGAAGGGCTGGAAGGCCGGCGCGATCGTGGAAATCAAGAGGGGGGGGGCTTAGCGAATCACTCATCGCTGGGCTCCGACCGTGTGATCTGCACTTTGATCCAATCCGCGAACTCCCGCCGTGAAGGATCCTCGTACTTGACCTCGACCGTACGGCCGAGCAGGCAGTCCTCGAAACTGCCGCTCGAGCTCGTCGACTCGAGCATCGAGCGGTCGAGCCAGATGCGAGTGCGCTGCGTGAGCTTTACCACGCGCGCCCCGGAGGGCCCCGCGATCGTGAGCGTCCGGTTCTCGACATCCACCGCATCGATCGGGCCCATATAGTTGTACTGGCGGGAGAGACCCGGCGATTGCCCGATCGGGATATAGCGCTCCGTGGCCTCCTGTCCCCGGGCCAGCGGAGCGCCCGCGAGACCAGCGAGCAGCAACACGATGGAGATCGCAACTTTGGGCATGTCTAACGACCTTTCTCTTTCGGGCTCGGCGGCGCCACCTCGACGATCTGGGCGCGTGCGTCTTCCTGTGCGCGGATGGCAGATTTGATCAGTTTGCGAACGGCGAAGAAGCTCCGACCTGCCTTCTCCGCCAGCTGCACGCTACGCTCGAGATGGGCCAGCGCCCCAGGGTGGAGGCCCCCGCCCTCCAGCACACGCATCGCGTCCTCCGTCTCCTCGACGGCGCGCTCAAGCCGTTTCTCCCGGCCGGACGAGTTCTTGCCCGCACTCGCCTCGAGCAGCTCGACGCTGACCCGGATGTTCTCAAGAGCGTTGAGCACGCGCAAGAACGCTGCCACGGCCACGACCTGTGTCGCGTCGAGCTTGATTCCCACACCGTTGGGATCAAAGCCAGCCAGGACGAGACCTGCGGGGGAGCGGTTGAACGCATCTCCGTTGTAGAAGGCGACCGCCCCCTCGATCGTCTCGATCGCGTTGTTGTGAAAGAACGGACCCGTGTCCGCGGACTCCACCAGAGGCGGGGTGTTGAAGCTGCCGTCCCCCGGCGTGCCGAAGCCATCGTCCGGCGGCACCCGCTCCCCGGTCAAATCGGGCGGCTGATCCGGCAGATTCTCGACGCCCGTGTCGAAGTTGGCGTTCCCCACATTCTGCCCTCCCAGGTTGGCCGTGGCTCCGGCGTTGACGTGGCAGGTGTTGCACTTGCCGAGAGAGCCATCGAGAAAGATCTCCTGACCCCGCTGTGTGACGGTGCCCTTGAGCGGCAGCGGCAGACTGGGATCCTGGGCTCTTCCCAGCGAGAGCATGAAGGCCTCCAGCGCGTCGAGCTCCTGCTCCGACGGCAATCGAAAATCGACTCCGGGCACGCGGTTCAGCGTCTTCGGAAAGTGCTGAATGACCGCGCCCACCGCAAAGGAGCGCAGCGAGCCATCACCCGGCGAGCCATCGCCCGACCACCCGGTGCGCGGGCCCTGGGCGCTGTCCACCGAGGTCCGCAAAGCGAGCACGTGGGGGACGCCACGCAGGACGAACTGGTTCTCCAGGTCGTCAAAGCCATCCAGATTCTCGAGAATGAGGCCGAACTCTCGCATCAGCTTCGGCTTCTCAAAGTTCTCCCGCAGGTCCGGGTTGAACTCGGCCACGAAGAGTGGATCGTCGTCCGGGAGCGTTGCAATGAAGGCTGGGCTCAGGCCGAAGTTGTCCTCGGCGCGATGGCAGGTGCCACAGGTGCGGCCGTTCCCGTTGAATGTCTTGCTGAAGAAGATCCGCTCCCCCTGGGCGATGAGCCCCTGTGCGGGATCGGTCGAGGGCGGCGACATTGGCACGCAGACGAGGAACAGCATCGGCGCCAGCAGGCTGAGCATGCCCAGCATCAGGGCCAGGAGCCTGACCTGAGCGTGGCCCTCGTCTCGACTTCCTCTCACCTGCATGACCCCCGCCTTAGACGGCTCTCTCCAGGGTTCTAATCGACCCGATCTTTGACCCGCTTGATCCACAGGGGAGGCCCTGGTAAGTAAGTTTCATGAAGCGGCTGCTGCTGGGTCTGCTGATCGCGACCCTGGTCAGTCTGCTCTCTCTGGTCTTGCTGGCGCCCATGCAGGCCGAGCGGCTGGTCAACGGGGTGGAGCAGAAAGCGCCCTATCCCGCCTCCTCGAGCGCCCGGCAGCTCCACCAGCGCCTGATCGTGGCCGACCTGCATGCGGACACTTTGTTGTGGTCACGCGATCTGCTCGAACGAGCACGTTACGGTCACGTGGACGTTCCGCGGCTCATACAGGGCAACGTGGCCTTGCAGGTCTTCGCGGTCGCCACGAAAGCGCCCTGGGGCTTGAACTACGACCGGAACCCCAGTGACTCCGACATGTTCACCTTGCTCGCGGCTCTGCAGCGCTGGCCCAGGGCCACCTGGACCAGCCTCACGCAGCGCGCTCTGTACCAGGCCCAGAAGCTGCGTGACGCGGCCGTTCGCTCGCAGGGCACACTCGTCTTAATCGAATCGGCGAGCGATCTCGACACCTTCCTCGCGCGACGTCGCCGAGAGTCGCAGATCGTGGGCGGTTTGCTTGCGATCGAGGGTTTGCACGCGCTGGAGGGCGAGCTGAGCCGCCTCGATTCCCTGTATGAGGCCGGCTTTCGCATCATGGCGCCGACCCATTTCTTCGACAATGCGCTGGGTGGATCGGCGCATGGCATGAAGAAGCAAGGGCTGACTGAGTTCGGCAGGCGGGTCATCCGCCGCATGCAGGAGCTCCGGATCACGGTCGACCTCGCGCATGCGGCGCCGGCTTTGATCGACGATGTGCTGGATATGGCCACGCGCCCGGTTCTGGTCTCTCACACCGGAGTCAAGGGAACCTGTGAAGGCTCGCGCAATATCAGCGACGAGCACGTTCGACGCATCGCCGCGACCGGCGGCGTGATCGGGATCGGGTTCTGGGACGGGGCCGTGTGTGAGATCGAGCCGGACTCGATCGTACGCGCGATTCGGCATGTCGTGAAGCTGGCAGGCGTGGATCACGTGGGGCTCGGGTCCGACTTCGACGGCGGAACCCATACCCCGTTCGACACGACGGGTCTGGTCCAGCTAACGGAGGCGCTCCTGGCCGACGGCTTCTCGCAAGACGAGATCCGTAAGATCATGGGCGCAAACGTGATTCGCGTCTTGAGAAAGGGGCTGCCCTAGGTCATCCGTCGCGATTCTCTGGTCAAGTCGGGACTCTTTGCCCCATAATGGGGCCGGAAATCCAGTTCCGAGGAGCCCCCTTTGACCCGAGACCTGGCGTCCCGAACCCGCGCCTGGCGAGGTCCCGCCTTGCTTCTGGGCGTGGTGCTTGCGGCGTGCGGTCCCGACCCGGAGCCGGCGGGCCGGCGCTTCAGCTTCACCTTCAGTCCGCCCGAGGGAACTAGCTTCATCCAGCATCTCAAGACCACGCGGGTCCAGGAATTCTCGGCCGCTGGAGTCGAGAGCCGGACGCAGACCCACGCAAGTGACTCGGCCACGCGTTTCACCGTTGACAGGACCGACACCGGCTACGACATCCGGGCCGAGCAGGTCTCTACGGCGATGACAAAGGATGGAGAGCCAGTCGATGATCCCGTCACGGACCTCCTGCGCGGGATGCCTGCCACCTACCAGACGGACCCCGACGGCAGGCTGGTGGCCATCCGAGGCTTCGAGGAGGTCTCTGAACGCATCGCCAGCGAGCTGCCATCGGAGCTGAGCTCGCTCCTGGCTTCGGTCATCACCGAGGAGGCCCTGACCAAACAAGGCGTAGACGAGTGGAACGGGCGCTACGGCGATCTCATCGGCCAGACCATCCGTATCGGCGACATCGTCCCTTCCTCGAAGAGCACCGAGTTCGCCGGAGGCGTGAACGCCGTCGAATACACAGCAACCTGGTTTCCCGAGAACGTGAGGTGCGGCGGAAGAGACTGCGTGCGCATTCGCATCTTCCGAAATACGAACCTGGAGGCGTTGAAGGAACGTCTGGCGCAGGTGGTCGGTGAGCGAGCCGCGGGCCTATTCGATGATCTGGGCGCTGCCGAGAGCCCCGAGGGGTTCGAGAGCTCGAGTGAGATCGACCGCCTGGTGGATCCCGCTACGCTGCTAACACAGCGAGAGACGCAGCGGCGACTGGTCATCCAGCGGGTTCCCATCTCCGCTGAAGTCAGCGGAGTGCTCAAGATCAACGAGACGAAGCAATACGCATTCGAGTACACCCCGATCGGCGAGGTAAGTGAAGAGCGTCCATGACGCAATGGAGGAGACGATGAAACGCCTTGGCAATCTAATATTGGTCTGCAGCGCGCTGATCCTGCTCTCGACGCCGCGACCTGCCCACGCGATCTTCCACCTCATGGTGATCGACGAGGTCATGACAAGCTACGACGGCGATCCCAATGTGCAGTTCGTCGAGTGCAAGCTGACCGCGCTCTTCCAGATATTCGTGACAGATACGGTGCTGGGGGCCTTCGACGCCACCGGCACCTACCTGGGCGACGTCCTGATCCTTCCCAATCAAATCACCAGTCCCAACCCCGACGATCGCTTTCTGATGGCGACCCAGGCTTTCAGTACCGTGAGCGGTCTGACGCCCGATTTCATCATGCCGGCCGGTCTGCCGACCGGCGACGGTATGGTTTGCTGGGGAGCGCCCGGCCCGGGCGCCTTAGTCCCCGACCCCAACAGCTGGGACCACAGCGATCCCAACCAGTACCTCGACTGCGTCGCCTACGGCAACTACACCGGGCCGACCAACATTCACATCGGGACTCCGACGCCGCTCGATGGGGACGGGCACAGCCTGGTACGCATCTCCGACACCAACGATAACGAGACCGACTTCAGCTGCGGCGACCCCGCGAACCCTGAGAAGAACGACGCAGCGACGGTAGATCTCGCGGCGACAACCCCGTGTCCCGTTGAGCCGGTCATCCCGGTACTGCCACGCTGGGGAGAACCCCTGCTGATCGGACTCTTCCTGGGTCTGGGCACGCTGCTTATTCTGCGAAGGCGGACGGGTTTGGGCCCGGCGCCGCCTCCTCAGTAGGTCACGCGGAAGTCAGGAAACTCGCCGGTATAGACGCCGTAGCCAACTTCAACGTGGCGCACTTGCGAGTGGGGCGGGCCTTCGCGCACGAAAGCGATGGCCACCTCTACGGCCGGCTCCTCCCCTTCAAACACGGCCTCCACCCTTCCATCCGGGAGATTGCGAACCCAGCCCGTCAGCCCCAGCTCGCGGGCGCGCCGGCGCGTCGAGTCGCGAAAGAACACGCCCTGAACAAGTCCCTCCACCTGGACATGGGCGCGAACGCGCTTCAATCCTCGCCATCTCCCGCGACCGCGGCCACCAGCGCCAGATCGCGCTCTCGCACCGATGCCGTCTTGAAGCCCCTGGCCGAGGCCGCCATGCGCGTGAGCGCGGCGCCGATCTCCATCGGCGGCTTTGTCACACCCTTCTTGGCCCGGTGGAAGCGTACCGGGTTGATGCGCGCCACCACCAGGTTTCGCAGGTAGGGCGAGCGGAAACCCCGCTCTCGCAGCTCCTCGACGATCCGGGCCACCTCCCACTCGATCGCGATCAGGCGCGACGCCCAGCCTTCACGCTGGCGCAGGCTCGTGGCCAGCGTACGCGAGCTGAAGCGGTCCACCTTACGCAGGAAGGGGTGGTAGGCACCGCCGGCGAAGCGCCGTTCCTGCTCGTACACGACGCCCAGGGTCAGCAGTGCGGGCGATTCAAACTGGTCCGCGTAGTCGCTCTCGCGCACGCGTTCGTTGCGCGTGGCGAGCACGCGCGCCATGCGGATCACTTCAAGGCTGCGGTCTCGCAGGTTGTGCGCCTTCTCCGTGTTGAGCGCGAGAATTCGGAAGGCCAGGCTCTCGTCCGGGGAGATCAGGACCGTGACCTGGCGCAACCCCAAGACCTTCGCCGCCGCCAGACGGTGCCGTCCGTTGGGAGTCCAGAACTTCCCCTCCGTACCCTGCACCACGATGAGCGGGTCCAGGAAAGACCCGCTCTCCTCGATCTTCTGTGCCAGTCTCTTGGTGTGCGTGGGCGAGAGATCCCGCTGAAATGGCGTGGCCTCAACCGCCTCGAGCGGCAGCGCCGCGAGCAGCAAGGGCCTGCCCGAGAACGGCTCCCGATAGCAACCGATCGCCGCGCCTCCAAGCTCTCTCACCTGCTCCGCCAGCGGCCGCAGCTCGGGCGTGTCGAGATCCAGCAGCAGCTCCTCCCCCGCCAGTCCCCGCTTCTCCTTGCGCGGCGTCAGGCGCTTGCGCGCTGCCGTTGACCGCTTGCGTGTGGTCTTCTTGCGTGCCTTCTTGCGCTTGGGCTGCTTTGCGGCTCGGACCATGTCCGTATTAGGCCGGCAGGTCGATCGTGACCCGCGTCCCCAGGCCCAGCTCGCTGTCAACAGAGATCTCGCCATCGTGTTGGGTCACGAGGGCATGCGCAATGCTGAGGCCAAGCCCCCTTCCGCCTTCCCTACGGCGCGTCGTATAGAACCGATCGAAGATCCGCCTGCGTTCCTGCTCCGAAAGTCCGGGGCCGTTGTCCTCCACCGTCACGCGAGCTCCACTGCGGGTGCGTTCGGAGCGTACCGTGATCCGAGTCTCCGCATTGCCTACATCGATGCAGTTCTGGAGAACGCTGATCAGGACCTGCTGAATCTCGAACGGGTTGAGCTGGACCTGGGGAAGCGGCTCTTCCAGGTCGAGCCTGGCAACCGCTCCAATCTTGGTGATCTCGCTCCGCGTCATATCCATCGCGGTTCGAATCACTCGGTTCAGGTCATTGGGCCATCTCTCCGTTGGTTCTCTGCGAGCGAACTGGAGGATACTTCTCACGATCTGGCCACCCCGGTTTGCCTGCTGAACAATCTCGTCGAGGCAGCTGCTCAGCGTACGCTCCGCGTCGGCCGTGCCCCGCGCCGCAAGCGCGGACTCGGCGGAGACCAGGATGGCACCCAGCGGACTGTTGATCTCATGGGCGATCCCGGTGGCGAGTGTTCCGATCGAGACCATGCGCTCGGCCTCCCGTAGCGTCCCTTCGGAGCGCTGGCGTTCGGCGAATGCCTTGACCAGCCATCCGTTGGCCATCACCAGATCGGCAGTTCGCTCCCGGACCCGAGAATCGAGCTCGTCGTGGGCCTTCTGTAGCTCGCCCTCCGCCCGCTCACGTTCGGCAGTCACAGCCGCGAGGAGCAGAGCCGCGACCACGATGACACTCACGAATGTCTGCTGCAGGAACAGGGACTCCTGCATGGTCTCCCTCACGAACGGCCCGCCCCCTCCAAGCGTTCCAAAGACCGCGATGGCCGCGGTGATCGCACTTGCCGTACCTGCCCCTCGCAGGCCAAAGCGGTAGGCGGCCCAGAGGACAAAGGGCACGGGCAGGAAAGTCAACGGGGACTGGGTATGGATGACGGGCATCTGGAACCAGCCCGCGAACACGACTCCGCTCACGAGGACCAGCAGGAGCGTCAGCGCCGTGCCTTCAATGATCCTTCGGCGCGGCCACGAAGTTTGCCCGGTCGCCGTCCAGGCCAGCAGAAACGGCGTCCAAACCAGCGCTCCCAGCATGTCGCCCAGCCACCAGGTGAACAGGGTCGAGCCGTAGTCGGTTGCGGTGGCGATGCCTCCCAGCAGCAGGGCGCTCGCCCCGTTGAGCGCGCTCAGTGCCGCGCCTAAGGGGGCCACCATCCCCACGAACAAGAGTACGCCCCGCGCGCTATCGAGGAAGTTCGGAGTGCGGCTGAAGCGCCCCATCAGGAAGGCGCCCAGCAGTGCTGCGGACGTATTCCCGACCGAGATGGCGCCGGCCACCGAAGCGGGATGCCCCGTCCCCAGAAGATGCGTCAGAAACGCTCCCACCAGGACCCCGGGCCAGAGCCCGTAGCCAAGCCGCAGAAGCGCCACCAGCGCGATTCCGCTGGGCGCCCAGACGAGGGCGGCTGTGCCCCGTACCGACGCGATCGTGAAACCCAGCGTGCCGGACACAAAATAGACAGCCGCAAGCAGCGCGACCGCGCCCAGGTAAGCCACAGGCCGTCGCATCAATCCAGGCCTCCTCAAGAGCGATCATTCGACTCTACACGAGGAAAACGATGACCCCAAGTCGCTTTCGCAGGACTGCGGTCCGACGCCGGGGCACGAACAGAAGGGAAAACGATTCCAGGAGTTTAGAAGAGCGAGGCCGCTCGGCCTGGGCCGGCTAATCCTGCGCCTTCGGCCCGCACCAGCGCAGCAGGACTTCGCGTAGCGACTCGAGGCTGGCGGGCTTAGTGATGTAGTCGTCCATGCCGGCGTCGAGGCAGCGCTTACGGTCGCCCCGAAGAGCGTTGGCGGTCATGGCAATGATGGGAGTGTGCGAGTCGTCGTCTTCCTGATGTCGGATCGCGGCGGTGGCCGCGAACCCGTCCATATCCGGCATCTGGCAGTCCATGATCACGGCGTCGTACGCGCCCGTGGCGTGCATCTCGACCGTCTCGCAGCCGTTCGCCGCCACGTCCACCCGACATCCGAGCTTCTCGAGCATCCTCACGGCCACTTGCTGGTTCACCCTATTGTCCTCGGCCAGCAGGATGCGTGCGTCGATGAGCTTGCCCTTCGGGCCGGCGGCGACCTCGCCACCCTGGCCTGTGTCGACGGAGGGCGTCTCGTCGAGGGGAAGCGGAAGACGTATGCGGAAGATCGAGCCGTCCCCGACGGAGCTCTCGACCTCGATGCTCCCGCCCATCAGCCCCACCAGCTGCTTGGTGATGGCAAGCCCGAGCCCAGTTCCCCCGAAGCGGCGGTGGGTAGAGGTGTCCGCCTGCATGAACTCGTCGAAGATGCGCTCGAGCGCATCCTGCTCGATCCCGGTCCCCGTATCTTCCACCTCGATCCGCATTCGGGCTTTTTGGTCGTTCTGCTCGTCGCAGCTGACCGAGATCGCAACATGTCCCGTGCTCGTGAACTTGATGGCGTTGCTGAGCAGGTTGAGGAGTACCTGGCGAATGCGCCCCGGATCCCCGACGAACTTCTTGGGGGCATTCGCCGCATAGCAAGCGCCGAGCGCGAGCCCCTTCTCCGCGGCCTTCGTCTTCAGAATTCGGACCGCCTCTCCCACCACGGCTTCGAGATCGAAGGGGGTCTGCTCGAGCCTGAGTCGGCCGGCTTCGGTCTTCGAGAAGTCCAGGACATCGTTGATCACCATATTGAGCGCATCCGCAGAGCTCTGGATCATCTGGACCAGATGGGCTTGATCTGGGTCGAGCTTCGTGTCCGCCAGCAACTCCGCGGTCGCAATCACGCCACTCAAGGGCGTGCGAATCTCGTGGCTCATGTTCGCGAGGAACGCGGCTTTGGCCTGGCCGGCCTGTTCAGCAGCGTGTCTCTCGACCCGCAGCGTGCGCGCGACTCGATCGGTCGTCTCCAGGCGCTTTTCGGCAGTAGACAACTCGCCACCGAGCTGCGATGCGATCGACGCCAGCTGATCGTTGGCCCGGCGCATGAGGTCTTCGTACAAGACCGACGCCTCCACATCGAGATCGATCCGTTTCAGCGCGGCCCGGATCTGCGGGTCGATCCGGGTCAGCAGCGCCTGCAAAGCGCTGTCCGAAATGCCCAGCATTTGATGCGCAAGCTCGTGAAGCCGGACCAACGCGCTCGCATCGTTGGAGAAGCAGAAGACCTTGCCCACCTGCGCGGCGACGCGTAGCACGCGCGAGAGCCTGCGTTCCACCGGGTCTCCATCGTCCATGATTTCGGGCCGGTGGTGGGCTCCCACCGGGCAGGTGACGATGGAGGGGAACCTCCACCCCTGAAGCATCGCCTTTCCCACTTCCATGTGGTCCGTCCCCAGCTCGGCCCGCTCCAGAATCCACAGCTCCTGGGTCGACTCGCTGAGTTGCCGCAGAACCTTCTGATACTGATCAGGGATTGCGCGCTGGAGCGCGAGCACGCCGATGTCCTGCAACAGGCCGGCCACATAGGCCTCGTCACGCAAGGTAGGCTCGCCCCCTACCAGATCACGCGCTGCAACAGCGGTCGTGAGCGCGTGTCGCCAATGCAGGCTGTAGTCGAACCTGCTGGGATCCCCTGGCTCCGTGCCCAGCGGCGCAAGAGAGAAGGTCAGGATGGCCCGCTGGATATTCATCATCCCCAGCGTCCGGATCGCCTGGGACAGGGTCGAGACCGAACAGGTCTTGCTGCCGGTGGGCGCGTTCGCCGCGCGAATGATCTTGGCGGTCAGGACAGGGTCGCATTCGACCAGCCCTTGAAGCGCGCGCATGTCCGGTTCTGTCCGGTCAATGACCTCCAGAACCATTGCCGCGAGGCCCGAAGCCGATGGGAGCCCCCTTTTCTCGAGTACGCTCAGAACTTCGGTGAGCATGCCGCCCCTTCTCGAACGGGTTGGTAGTCCCCGCCCTCTTCGCGGATCGGCCCGCGCGAGAGGCGACTTGACTAGCGCGTTATCGGCGAGCTCAGCTCGCCTGCGCGCACTTCGCTCGGCTGCGCCTCGCTGCGCGGCCTGCGGCCTTGCTACTAGCCCTCCTGGGCCGTCTCCGCAGCGAGAGAGAACGGCTCCTCCACAATTTCGTGTGGGCTGGCGTCGAGGGGTGGCGCGGCGGGCTCGACCACGAACGAGTTGATACGGTCGATCAGCGTCCGCAGCCGACCCACGTTGCGGCGGTTGAAGTGCAAGGTAACGCGCGGGTAGTGCTCAACCTCGCCTGCCTCCGAGGGCAGGGCCTTTGCTATCTCGATCTTCCCCTTGCTCAGGATGTCGCCGAAACGCGTGTTGAGCTCATCGAGCTGGTCCGCATTGGGAGCCTGACGCACGCGCAGCACGAGCAGGTCCCCCACGTAGCGGCTCGAATGATAGTTGCTGTAGAAGTTCTGAATCTCGCGGACCGCCTCATCGACGTCATCGGTGATCTTGTACAGCGCCAGATCCTGCTCATTGATGAGCCCGCGTGCACTGAGGTGGCAGGCCACGTACTCGTTCCAGGCCTTCCAGTAGGTCCCGCCGGGTGCGTCGACGAACACGATCGGCAGGATCTCGCTCTTGCCCGTTTGGATCAACGTGAGCGCCTCGAAGCCCTCGTCGTGCGTCCCAAAGCCACCGGGGAAGAGCGCGATCGCGTGCGCCTCCTTCACGAATGTGATCTTGCGCGTGAAGAAATAGCGGAAGCTGATAAGCTTGTGGTCTCCGGCGATCACCTTGTTGGCGCTCTGCTCGAAGGGAAGACGGATGTTGACCCCAAAGGAGGCCTCGCGGCCAGCGCCTCCTTGCGCAGCACCCATGATCCCGTCGCCCGCACCGGTGATCGTCATCCAGCCTTCCGCTGCCATCCGCTCCGCGAAGTCGTAGGCCTGCTTCCAGTCCGGATGATCCGGCGCCGTCCGCGCGCTGCCGAAGATCGCGACTTTGCGCAGGTGTCGATAGGGCGCGAATACCCGGAAGGAGTGGCGCAGCTCCTTGAGAGCACTGTGGATGAGCTTGAGATCCCCGCGCGAGGCTCCATCGCGCATGAGCCCCAGCGCCGAGACCATGATCTGCCTGACGTACTCCGCGCTATCACTTCCGGCGTAGAGATTCTTCGCCTCCTCGACCAGGTTCTCGAGCATCTGGTCGAGCTTGGGCTCACGGAGCTCGTAGCGGCGACGTGTACGTTGCGCCATCGCACAAAGTGTACCGTCGCCGCAGAGGCGCGGCACGCGAGCACGCGAACCAGAGGCGCGACTAGGCGCTCATGGCCATCAAGCATGAGCCCCCGACCGCCGATCTGTCGCTCGACAGTGTGAGGGAGCGAGGACCAGGGCGTGGATCTACGGCGAATGACACGGGTCGAGGGGGGCTTCCCCTGTGAGCTTCGAACCGGACGCAAGCGCCAGAAGGGCACCGTGACGAACCTGGCGTCGGACGGACTCTTCGTTGAGACCCCTAGAAGCATCCCGCACGGGACAGAGGTCGTAGTTCATGTTCCGGAATCGGACAGGCTACCGGAGATGACCGTACGCGCCATCGTGGTACGTCAACGCCTGCTTCCGAACCGGTCTTCCAAGCTCAAGCATGACGGGGTCGGCTTACGCATTCTCCAGGCCCCCAACGCGTACTACGCGCTGGTCGAACGTGAGATGAAGGCCTCTGAGCCGGACGCAGCGCCCGATCCCGCGCTCAGGCGCTTTCGCGTAAAGGTGGCCGAGAGGGAGAGCACCGTCTTCCGCGTCCTGACGGTCATGGCGAGCTCTCCCGAGGCCGCGTGCGAGGAGCTCAAGCACGAGCTCGGACCCGGGTGGCAGGTCCTGGACGTCCTCAGCAGCTGAGCGCCCCCACGCCCGCTCCACGTCATCGAGCTGCCTCCGAAGGCGGGGTGTGCCCGCGGGGCGGTGCCTATACAATCACGAGGCCGGGGGGGCCGGCCCAGGAGCAGGTGCGGAACTCATGCCGGAGACCGTTCTCGTCGTCCCCTGCTTCAACGAGGCTCGGCGCCTCGCGGTCGAGCAGTTCGAGGGCTTCGTCAAGGTTCACCCGGACCTGCGCTTCTTGTTCGTCAACGATGGCAGCACGGACAACACGCTCGCCGTTCTGCGAGGGCTCGAGGAGCGCGACGCCGCGCACTTCTCGGTCCTGGATCAGCAGCCCAACCAGGGCAAAGCCGAGGCGGTCCGCCGCGGGATGCTGGTCGCCTTCGAGACGGACGCACGCTATGCGGGCTTCTGGGACGCGGACCTCGCCACGCCGCTGGAGGCGGCGCCCGAGTTCGTGGACCTGCTCGAAAGCCGCCCGCATCTCGAGATGGTGTTCGGGTCGAGGGTCAAGCTCCTGGGCAGGTCGATCGAGCGCAGCGCGCTGCGCCACTACCTGGGCCGCGTCTTCGCCACAGCGGCCTCGCTCACCCTGGGCCTGGCGATCTACGACACCCAGTGCGGGGCCAAGCTCTTCCGAGTCTCGCCGGAGATCGCCGCGCTCTTCCAGGAGCCGTTCATCACCCGCTGGATCTTCGACGTGGAGATCATCGCCCGGCTCATCCGTGCGCGCCGCGGCAGCGAGCAGCCTCAGCCCGAGGACGTGATCTACGAGCTCCCCCTTCGCGCCTGGCACGACATGGCAGGCTCCAAGGTCAGGGCCAGCGACTTCCCCAAAGCGATCTTCGAGACGCTCCGCATCCACCGCAAGTACCTGAGTCGGAGGGCACGATCCGATCGGTAGTGTGTAGCGCTGGTAGCCACTAGCCAAGACGCGCCGCATCTGAGCTCAGGCGCTGCGGAACATCGTGATCTTCTGCCAGACCTTGCGTGACAGGTTCGTCGTGAGGGATTCGATCCCGTCGACTGCGCCCAGCGCCACCGGGTCGTCGATGTGCTGCGCATAGAGTGCGGCGATCTTGCCGACCAGCGACAGCATCTCGCTGCAGTAGTCCAGGTAGCGGCTCATCTCGAAGGGCGTGAGCTCCCGCTTTGGCGACGAAGCGGTGTCCTCGCCTTCGATCAGAAGACAGTCGGGGTCCTTGGTGAGCTGATGCGCGTCGATCAGGTGGGCCAGATCGCGCAGCTGATGAATCGCTACGAGCACGCGCCGCCGCTTGATGCGGGTCTCCACGCTGAGCAGAAAGAACACAGCCACACCCACGAGGACAACGATGTTGACCCCCGGCTCGAGCGCCTGAACGAACTCCGCCAGGCCGAAATGGCCTTCGGGGGGATCCACCAACCAGAGTGTGGCGGCGAACCCCCCGAGAATACCTACGATGACGACTCCGACCACGATCCTCAGCCACCAGAGCGGTTTCGCAAGCGACACACACACCTCGCTTGCGGACGCGGTCACGGAGACCACCTCGCTGCAAACCCCGTAGAGTCCGGAGCCCGGAAAGCGCTCATCGATCCGGCTTCCGAGGGCCCGGACCGTGGTCAGGAGCTGTTCGGGATCAAGCAGCGTCGCCACTCGCCTAGCCCTTCCTCTGGCCGAGGCTGGCGCTCTTGCGGATGTAACGGTGGCTGATCGGGGAGAGATCGTTCCCCGCCACCCGACACTCGATCAGCACAAACCCGTTGACCTCGTGCGCGGCCCGCAGAACCTTGTGCAGCTCTTCCCGAGTATCGGCGCGGAAGCCCACGCCGCCCCAGGCCTGCGCCAGCTCCGCGTAGGGCCAGGGGGGAATCTCCAGGAGATCGGGGCGGGGAGAAACCGGGCGGAAGATGCCCCAGCCCGCGTTGTTCACCAGCACCACCACGGGCGAGAGACCCTTGGCCGGCGCGTGCGAGATTTCGTGTCCCGTCATCTGGAAGGCCCCGTCTCCCATCAGTACGAGGGGACGCACGCCGGTGCCGATCTGCGCCCCCATCGCCGCCGGAACCGCGAAGCCCATCGAGGCATAGTAACCCTGGGCGAAGTAGAGCCCGCCACCGTGCAGACGCAGCTCGAGGCCCCCGAAGAGCATGTCGCCGGACTCCGCGAAGACGTGGTAGCCCTGATGCGCGGCCAGAAACACGTTGACCTCCAGCAGTAGGTCGTTCACGCAGAGGGGCGTCGGCTTACCCCCGCGAGCCGGCTTGGGCTGCGTGCGTTTGAGATTGTCGTAGTAGCTCACCTTCTGGCGAAAGCGCGGCAGGGACTCGGAGGCCAGTCCGCGCACGAAGTCACGCAGCATGACGCCGGTGTATTGATGAAAGGAGATGTTGACCCGATGACCCACGGCCCAGACCGCATGCTCCGTCGGGATCTGTGACCGGCTCGCGCCCAGATTCATGTCCGTGAGCTGGGCCCCCAGGACGAGCGCCAGGTCCGCCTCGCGCACGCGCCGACCGATGGCGGCGTGGCTAAAGGGTCCCATGTGAATTCCCATGTGCAGAGGGTGATCCATCGGGAACACTCCCTTGGCCAGCATGGTGGTCACGACGGGAGCCCCGAGCTTCTCGGCCAGCCGCAGAAAATCGCCCTCGGCCTTCTCACGGAAGAGCTCCACGCCCCCCACCAGCACCGGCCGCTTCGCCGCGCGGATCCGGCTCACGGTCTCGCGCAGGGCCTCGGCGAGTCGGTGCGCGTCGGAGGTCGGACGCCGAAAGCTCCCGTCCCAGTCGCGTATGGATTTGGGAACGGGAATCGGAACTTCGACCTGGTCCCGGTGGATCTCCAGGTAGCCCGGTCGATGCTCGTGCATCACGTGCCCTACGAGCTCGTGAATCTCCTCAGCGGCACGCTCGGGATGGCGAATCATGCGCGCGTCGCAGGTCACCTCTTTGAAGATCCGGTGCTGACCCTCGACGTGCTTGGCCTGATGATGCACCCCGCCCAGCTTCTGCTCCGCCTCACCGGGTCCGCCGGAGACCACCAGCAACGGCACCTGCTCCGCGTACGCGCCCGCGATCGAGTTCACGATATTGTGCCCGCCCGCACCGTAGGTCACGCACACCACGCCGAGCCTGCGCGTGCTACGCGCGTAGCCATCGGCCGCGAATCCCACACCGGGCTCGTGGGAGAGCGTCACGATCTCGAGCCCCCGGTCACGGCCAAAGCTGTGGAAGAGCCCCAGCACGAGGTCGCCCGGTAGGCCGAAGATGTGGGTCACACCCATCCGCCTCAGATACGCCACCAGGAAGTCTCCCAGCGGCATCCTGGGCGACATGGCCGATCGACCGCGTCCGCGCCCCGTGCTCAAGAGCTACCGAGCCTCAGTCTTTCCGCCGGCTCGTAGGCGGCCTCCGACTCAATCCCACCGCCGTTACGACAACGCCCGCCGCAACGAAAACGAAGTTCGTGACGGCGCTCCAGTTGGTGAAGAGCGCCCCCGCCGCAATGCCCACGCCCAGGGGGAGGAAGCGCAGCGCGCGGCGGCCGGCTACGTGCATCCAGGCGCGTCCGATCGCAACGCCGAGCAGCCCGCTCCCCGCCGCGGGAAAGACCCCTCCCGTCGGGAACAGAAGTAGGGGGCTCAGCAACAACAGGAGGCCGATCGAGCCCGTGATGATGACGCTGGGCCGCCGCAGCCCGAGCCAGTACAGCTGGCGCCCGGCGGGCAGAGAGGGGCTCGGCTGCCTCACCTCGGGCACGCGGCTCGGACGCACGGACCTCGTTAGCGGGGGCACGCGGTAGACGTGCACCGGGTGCTGGATGTTCTTGAGCTCGATCAGGCCCGCGTCCTCGATAGGGAGATCGATCTTCCTCCAGATCTGCTGGTAGACGGCGTCCGAGAGACAGATTCCACCGGGGTCGGCGATCGCCTCCAGCCGCGCGGCGATGTTCACCCCGTCGCCGTAGACGTTGTAATCCTGGATCACGACATCCCCCAGATGTATGCCGATGCGTGTCTCCACCCGATCCTCGGGCCCGCTCTTGGCATTGGAGGCCGCCTGATCCCGCTGAATCTCGCGCGCGCACGAGACCGCGTTGACCACGCTATCGAACTCACCGAAGACGGAATCGCCCGCGGTATCCACCACCCGGCCCTCGTAGCGCTCCACTAGCTCCTTCGTGCGCCGGTGGAAATCCTGAATCAGGGTGATCGTGCGCTCCTCGCGGGCTTCCATCATGCGGCTGAAGCCGCTGACGTCCGCCATCAGGATGGCGGAGAGCTTGCGGCGTTTGCGTCCCGGCACCTCGCTCACGATCCTTCGCCCTCCCTGGGCGTCGGCTCGTCCTCATCGCGGTCGCGATCAAGGCTCTTCTCCAGCAGCTCCTTGGCGCGCTCGCGGCTGGCCTCGAGCTGGCGGGCCGCGCCCGCACAGCGATCGACGCCCTCTGCTCGCACGCGGAAGTCGTTCCGCTCGAGCCAGCGCTGAATCCCGCACACGATGCGCAGGACAGGCGTTTGAAACCTGCCTTCGGACTCCGAGGGTGCACAACCGGTGAGCCCGAGCACGAGGCACAGCGCAGTCACGCAGGCTCGATTCGACATCTCCCTCTGAGTCTAGTCGAGAGCGAGCCTGTTATCCCCCTCAGATGGCGTCGTCGCCGCGCTCACCCGTGCGGATACGGATGGCGTCTTTGACGTCCAGCACGAAGATCTTCCCGTCGCCGATCCGGCCGGTCTTGGCCGCATCCATGATCGTGCTCACCACGGAATCCACCTGATCGTCCCGCACCAGCACCTCGAGCTTGATCTTGGGCAGCAGGTCCACCACGTACTCGGCCCCGCGATAGAGTTCGGTGTGTCCCTTCTGACGGCCGAACCCCTTGACCTCGGTCACCGTGAGTCCCTGCACGCCCATCGGGGTCAGCGCCTCACGCACGTCGTCGAGCTTGAATGGCTTGATAATGGCTTCGATGATTTTCATGGGAGTTTCCTACCCGACCAGGGTTCCGCTGGAGGTGGTATAGCCGGACTCGCTGTGCTGTGAAAGGTCGAGCCCTTCCTGCTCCTCCTCATCAGTCACGCGCAGATCCCCCATCACCATCCGCAGCACGAGCAAGATCACGAACGTCATGCCACAAGCGAAGACCGCCGTGAACCCCACGCTCACGATCTGCTTCATGACCTGAGCCCCCCACGATACACCCTCGGTAGCCCCGTGGACAAGAAACAGACCGGTGGCGATCGCTCCCCACATGCCGCCGATGCCGTGGACGCCAAAGACGTCGAGTGAGTCGTCGTAGCCGAGCGCGGGCTTGAGCAGGGTCACCGCCATGTAGCAGAAAATCCCGGCGCCCGCGCCAACCGCGATCGCACCCAGCGGAGTCACGGAAGCACAGGCCGGCGTGATCGCGACCAGGCCGGCGACCGCAGCGGTGGCGCCGCCCAGCACCGTGGGCTTCCCGCGGTGGAGCCACTCGATTACCATCCAGATCACTACTGCTGTGGCCGCTGCGGTGTGCGTGGTCAGGAACGCGAGTCCCGCCTGGCCGTTGGCGGCCAGCGCACTGCCGGCATTGAAGCCGAACCAGCCCACCCAGAGCAGCGCAGCGCCCATCACGGTCAGAGGCAGGTTATGTGGCGGCATCAGTGTCCGCGGGTAGCCGCGCCGCTTGCCCAGGTAGATGGCGGCGATCAGCGCCGAGAAGCCGCTCGACATGTGCACCACCAGACCGCCGGCGAAGTCCTTGGCTCCGTACTCGCCGATCCAGCCGCCGCCCCAGACCATATGCGCCAGCGGCGCGTAGACGACGAGCACCCAGACCGAAATAAAGGCCAGGTAAGCCGAGAAGCGCATGCGCTCGGCGAACGCCCCGAGCATCAGGGCGGGCGTGATGATGGCGAACATCGCCTGGAACATGACGAAGACGTACTCGGGGATGGTGCCGGAAAGCGTATCTGGCGTGATCCCGGCGAGCGCGAACTTGCTCAGACCGCCGACGAAAGCGTTGCCGTCACTGAACGCGAGGCTGTAGCCGACCAGGATCCAGAGCACGCCGATCAGGCCCGCGGAGATCAGGCACTGCATGAGCACACTCAGCACGTTCTTGGCGCGGACCAGCCCTCCGTAGAAGAGCGCCAGCCCGGGCACCGTCATTAGCAGGACGAGCACCGAGCTGGTCAAGATCCAGGCGGTGTCCCCGCTGTCGAGCCCATCCTGTGCAAAAGCCGTTCGCGCCCCCGACAGGACCAGGAGCCCGGCAAACGTCGATATCGAACCGCGCGCGCCCGTGCGCATGATGCACTCCTCCTTATGCTCGCTCGGCAGAAAGAGCTCTTCCCGCCGAAGCTTCCATGAGTCGGTGGCGGAATGAGCAAGCGATGTGCCAACTCGGGCACCCGGACCCGCCCGCGACAGCGGCTTGGGCCGGAGCACTGCTTCCGAACTGAGCAGGGCCTGCCTCAGCTTGGAGCAGAGGCGGGCCCTCAGGAGCCTGCAACCCGCGCGCAATCCCGGTTGGACCATCTGGGTGTATAATCCGACGCCCCCCAGCGGAGCCCCGCTGCACCCGCGGGTAGCTCGACGCTCCACCGGCGCGCCCTGGGGGACAGGGAGTGGGCCGTTGATTCGCTTCGCCATCCGCAACCCTCACGTCGTCGTGGTGGCCGCTCTCGCCGCGATCGTGCTGGGCGTGGTTTCCTATCAGCGAATTCCCGCCGACCTGCTGCCCATCTTCAAGACCCCCGCGGTGCAGATCATCACCTTCTACCCCGGCATGCCGCCGGAGGTGATGGAGCGAGACATCATGAGCCGGCTGGAGCGCTGGACGGGTCAGTCGGTCGGCATCGAGCACCAGGAAGGCAAGGCGATGCTCGGGGTGTCGATCGTGAAGGACTTCTTCCGCGAGGGCATCAGCCTCGAGACGGCGATGTCTCAGGTCACCTCGTATGCCATGAGCGACATGTTCTACCTGCCGCCGGGCACGATTCCACCGATGGTGATGCCCTTCGATCCCACGGCCAGCGTGCCGCTGGCGCTGGTCACCGTGTCGAGCCCCACCATGAACGAGAAGGAGCTCTACGACGTCGCCTACTTCGAGCTCCGCAACCGGCTCCAGTCCATCCAGGGCGTGATCGCGCCCGCGGTGTACGGCGGCAAGCTGCGCCGTATCCTGGCCTACGTCGATCGAGAGAAGCTCGAGGCCCGCGGCCTCTCCCCCATGGACGTGGTCAGGGCCCTGAAGAAGCAGAACGTCTTCATCCCCGCGGGGAACATGAAGATGGGCGAGATCGACTACCAGATTTTCGCCAACGCCATGCCGCCGCGCGTGGAGTATCTGAACGACATGCCCATTGCCGTGCGGAACGGCTCGCTCGTACTGATGCGCGATATAGGCCGCGTAAGAGACTCCGCGCAGATCCAGACCAACATGGTACGCATCAACGGCCGGCGCCAGGTCTATATCCCCATCTACCGGCAGCCGGGCGCCAATACGATCGAGATTGTCAACGCCATTAAACACAACCTCGAGCGAATCCAGCAGCGTCTGCGCGAGATGAATCCCGAGGCCGCAGACGTAGCGCTGGGCGTCGTGCTGGACCAGTCGGTCTATGTGCGACGCGCGCTGCGGGCGCTGCAGCTGGAGGGGCTGCTCGGTGCGGGCTTCGCAGCCCTGGTGGTCCTGCTGTTCCTGCGCCGTCTGCGCTCCACGCTCGTGGTGCTCGTCTCGCTACCGCTCGGGATCCTCGCCTCGATCATCGGTCTCTTCTTCACCGGCGCCACCCTCAACACCATGACGCTGGGCGGACTGGCGCTGGTGATCGGAATCCTGATCGATCAGTCGATCGTGGTGGTCGAGGCGATCGTGCGGCGGATCGAGCACGGAGAGGCGAGCTTCGAAGCGGCGCTCCACGGTGCACAGGAGGTGGCGGGCCCCGTTCTGATCTCGACCGTGACCTTCTGCGTGGTCTTCTTCCCCGTGATCTTCCTGACCGGCATGGCCAGCTATCTCTTCAGCCCCGTGGCCCTCGCCGCCACCCTGGCGATGGCCGCGTCCTATCTCTTCGCGATTACGCTGGTGCCGGCCTTCTGCGCCAGAATTTTCCACTCCGAGAGCTCGACCGCAGCTCAGGGGACCGCCGAGCCGACGACCTGGCTTCCGGGTCAGTTCTATCTGCGCTGGATCGGGCCGGTGCTGGAGAGACGTCGTCAGGTGCTGCTGGCTGCCGCGGCGCTCTTCCTGCTCTCGCTGCCGCTGCTCGCGAACACCGGCAGCGAGCTCTTTCCGCAGGTCGACGCGAACCAGTTTCAGATCTTGGTCCGGCTTCCGACGGGTACGCGCATCGAGCAGACGGAGCGAACCGTCTCCGAGATCGAGCGCATCCTCACCAGCCAGCTGGGCCAGCCCGACCCCGAGTATCCGAGCGTGGAGCGCCACCCTGAATCGAACCTGCGCATGCTG
>Ga0209997_10000143_pt1 | contig 21172 bp, 16 predicted proteins | sample CR04metaG_FD_182079 | JGI IMG/M metagenome (GOLD analysis project Ga0209997, IMG submission 182079) | Deep subsurface microbial communities from Mariana Trench to uncover new lineages of life (NeLLi) - CR04 metaG (SPAdes) (version 2) | ecosystem: Environmental > Aquatic > Marine > Ocean trench...
TTGCAGCCAACAACCACTTCGATGAGATCGGCCCACGCCAGATCTCTCTCGAGGCTCAGTCCCGCCATGTCACTGACCACCGGATCCTGCGCAAGCCAGTAGAACTGGGATTCGCCGGACAACTCGCCACACGTCTCGTCAGTAATATTCGTGTACTCAAGATTGATAATCAGCAGTGTGTAAACTGTCCATTTGACGGCCTGCTGAATTTTGTGAATGTTCGAATCGGCGCTAACCGCCGGTTGTTGACTCATTGGTGCCGGGTTACTGCAATCACATGCATGAATCATACTGATACACTTGGTGTCGACGTATCCACGCCTATACGCCTACACGCATGGACGGTGCGAGAAGCGCTATCTTCGCGAATAGTCCGGACGATAACTCTATGCCAAATCCTCAATCGCCTATTTTAGAGAGTAAGCTCGTCAACAGCTGGAATCTTTTCGGGCTCATTGTTATGCCGATGTGTATTACCGCTGCAATCGCAATGACACGAGTCGACTTATCCAACCCATTGGGTATCTCCGCGATGATTCAGTTCTCGGTTCGACTTGCCGTTCCGTGGTTGTTCATTGCTTTTGCTGCCTCGTCGCTCGCCGTGGTCTTTCCGGGCTCGTTTAGTCGATGGCTGCTTCAAAATCGTCGCATCATCGGCCTCTGTTTTGCCACTGGAATGGCGTGGCAGTTATTCTTTATATTGTGGATGGTTATCGGGTTTTGGGACTATTACATCGAAGAAGCTTACAGCTACTTTGATTTGGTAGAGCAAGTACCCGGCTATCTGTTGCTCATTGCGATGTCGGTAACCTCATTCCGATTCGGGCGCAGGAGATTAAACGCACGGCAGTGGAAAATACTGCACAAGGGAGGAATTTATTTTATTTGGGGCGTCGTCTGGAGTACCTATTGGTTCGAACTCTTTTACTACGAAGACGTTCAGATCATCGACTATGCATACTACTGGATCGGGTTTGCGGCCTGGGGGATACGTATGTTGGCTTGGACCAGGAAGCGAGTCCTGCAGCCCGCAATCTAGCCAACCGAGCACTTTTATAGTCGATCCTTGATCTGGTAATACAGCATGCCGAGCGCGACCATCGGTTTGTTGAGCCAATGCGCGCCTGGAACAATAAATGGTTTGACGTTCGCGAACAGATCAAATTGTTCAACCGTACCGGCGACTGCATCCGCCATGATCCGGCCCGCCAGGTGTGTGACATTTACGCCGTGGCCTGAATAGCCCTGGCAATAGTAAATGGAGGGAGAGATCCGGCCTAGCTGCGGCACCCTGTTGATCGGAACTCCGATGGTACCGCCCCAGGCATAGTCGATTCCGAGGTTCGCCAGCTGTGGATATATTTTCAGCAGTTTCGGTTGCAGCATCTTTTTGATAACTTCAGGATCACTGCCAAAATAGTTGCAGCGGCCGCCAAATAGCAGCCGCTTTTCAGCGCTGAGTCGGAAGTACTCCAGTACAAAATTCGGATCACAAACAGCAAGGTCTTTTGGGTTGACAGTCCTTACCACTTCCTCGGAAAGTGGTTCCGTTGCGATGATGAAGCTGTTCACGGGAAACATGATGCCGCGTAGCTTTCGTTCAAGCGTGTGATAGGCGTTGCCTGCAATGACAACGGCGTCGGCGGTTACGAAACCTTGTTGTGTCACGACTCGTGGTCTACTGCCTTTCTCTATGTTGAGGACAGGTGACTGTTCGTAAATCGTTGCCCCTTGTAATACCGCCGCCCTCGCTTCGCCAACGCACATATTCAGTGGGTGTAAATGGCCGTTAGCCATGTTCAGGAGTGCGCCGACATAGGCGCTCGTGCCGATTATCTCCCGCGTCTCATCCTTCGATAACATCTTGAATTCATGAGGGAAGTTGTCTTTCCGGAGTCGCTCGTGATCGGCTTCAAGGTCGCGTACATGTCTTTCTTTGATAGCAACGTCAAGGTAGCCGAACTTCAAGTCACACTGGATTCCGTATTTCCGCACACGCTCCCGAATGATGTCGTGCCCGGCCCAGCGCAACTCCCTGAATACGTCGTCGACATCCTTGCCGAGATACTTCGCAACGTTTTCCTCGCCGGAAATACCGCCGATAATTTGACCGCCGTTGCGACCGGATGCTCCCCACCCAACTCTGTTGGCCTCAACGACATGCACGTTGTAACCGCGCTCAGCCAGATGTAACGCCGTGGAGATTCCCGTAAAGCCGGCCCCAATTACGCAGACATCCGCATTCTGCTCTCCCAGCAACGGCGCGAAGTCGGTGACGTCGTTGACGGTGGCTGCATAATAGGAGCCTGTGTGGGCTTGCGGTTGCATGCGGCCCCGATCTTGTCCTAGTGGGGCTTCCGCAACTGTGTTCGACGGTACTGGGCTGGAGTTTGCGCGACGTACTTCTTGAAAGCAGCGTAGAACGCTGAATTGGAATTAAATCCGACTGTGAATGCAATGTTCAATATGGCAGAGCTTTGGCCGTCGATCCTAACCAGCAACTCTCTGGCATGTTCGACCCTGTATTGATTCAGGTAATCAAAGAAACTCATGCCGAATCCGGAATTGATGACCTGTGACAGGTGGTTGACCGAACAATTAACAGTCTCCGCGAGCTTTGGTAGCGTCAGGTCAGGCCGGAGGTATGCCTGTTGCGACTGCATGATATGTTTGAGCCGGCCTTTGTACTCGAGCAATTGTTCGTCATTCAACCCAGACTTTGCGTACTTGTGTCCTCGCGTCTGGCCAGGATTCAACTGAGCGTGTGTTGAAGCCTGGCCCATGCCGGGAATATCGTAGTAGTCGGTAATCGTCATAGCCGCATCGCCATGCAGGGTCATGAATTCCGCCCCGCAATAGGCGCTCGGGGATCTACTTTTTTCGGCGTTCTCGAACGGACAAACCTTGTATTGAAACGCTATAGTTTCTCCGTTCGTCAGGATATCCCCAGTCAACTCATACTGGTGTTGGTATTTGGAGAAAAAGTCGCTCAGGTTTGTAATCAGTTCATCGTGCGAACTTTGTACGTTCTCCGGGATGTCGCAGTAGATACCGTCAGCGGTGAGATGGTCCGCAACGCCTTTTGGATCGTGGTGGTTCCAGGCGTCAATATAACTTTCCACAAATTTTGTCGCGTGCATCAGAGCCTCCGACACCCGATTATACATCCTATCGCAGGTCTACGAGAGATGTCATTTCAAATTGAGCTCTTAGATTGGCATAGTTGTGGGCGTGGTGAAGGCGGTTGGCGCGATCAGCACGGGCGATGGGGTAAGGGTAGAACTTTAACGAAACGCCAGCCTCGCTTGTTCGATCGTTGGACTGAACCAGAATCAGTAATCAAGCGGCGGCGTTGCGCGCGCCCGGGCTGGTGCCCAGAACGGTTTTTGCTTGCGTGTGCATTTGACCACCCGGCTGTACTGGCGAAGTTCTTTTTCGTAGTAAATTTCGGCCCACAGCTCACCTTTAAGGTGCTCTGTCTTGATCATGGCCAGAGCGATGTTCGCCTTTACCGCAGGTGACCACATGGCCGAGGTAACGTAGCCAATTTCCTTCGTGCAACGCTTACTCTTATAGACGTATGAGCCTTCGGCAGGCTTATTGCCTTCGATATCGAGTTTGGTCAAGGTGTATTTCGATCCGCGTTGTTTTTCTCTCAATAATGCGCTTCGACCGTTGAAATGTGGCTTGTTGAAATCGACCAGCCAGCCCAGGTTCAATTCGAACGGCGTCTGGTCATGCTCGAAGTGAACGGTCCTGAGCGCCTCATTGAATTCCATCGCGGGCATAATGAACGCGGCCTCAAGCCGGGCCATATTTGTCGCAGCCTCACCGTAGGGTTGTATGCCGAAATTCTCGCCCGCGGCATAGAGCTCATCCCATAGCTCGAGGGCGAGGGCAGGCCGGATCCACAGTTCATAACCGAGATCGCCGGTGAATCCCGTGCGCGATACCATGAGTGTGTCGCCATGAAACGGAAATCGCATGATGTCGAACGCTTTTGCAGTGTCGATGCCGATCAGCCCCATGTTCTTGAGCACGGCGCACGACGTTGGTCCCTGCAGTGAGAGTGCGGCAAGCTCATCGGTCACATCCGTAACACTGACATCATCGAACCCGAATACGCTTTTCTCCAGCCAGGCACTGCAAGGGCTGCCACATGTCAGCATGAATTCGTCGCTGGACAGCCTGAATATCGTTCCGTCGTCGATCATGCGGCCTTCGTCGGTACACCAAACGCAGTAGGCAACGCGATTGAGCCCGATCTTCGCAACATCCCTGGTCACCATGCGGTTCAACATGGCTTCGGCATCACGACCCCGGATTTCATATTTCTGCATCGGACAGATGTCGTAAGTACCACAGGTATTTCGAACGCAAAAATACTCGTACTCCGCGTCGTAGTAATACTCAGCGAATTTGTAGCCGTTCCACGCAGCCCAGGCATTGCGGATGTTGAGGACCTCCTGCCTGGGATAGAAAGGAGATAATTTCAGGCGTTCGCCGGCGTATGGGTCAGTCGTATTCATTTTTATTCGTCGTAGAAGTCGTCTTCTGGAACGGTATTCGGTCGTCGCAGGTCCATGAGTATTTCGCGCGCCGCGTTGGCGCCACATGCGGAGGAAACTCCGCCTCCTGGATGTGTCGAAGAGCCACACATGTAGAGGTTTCTGACCGGCATGCGGTATTGCGCATAACCGGGGAACGGCCGGTTGAAAAACAGCTGATCAATCGTTAGTTCTCCCTGGAAAATATTGCCCTCAGTCAATCCTATCTCCTGTTCCATTTCATGCGGCGTCCGAACCTCCATGTGTACGATCAGGTCCTTGAACCCTGGACTGTATCGTTCGATTTTGTCGATGACAGTCTGGCCAAACTGATCGCGTTTTTCCGGTGTCCACGGCCCACTGCTAAGTTCCGTCGGGCAGTACTGCACAAAATTGGACATCCAGTGTTTTCCGGGAGGCGCGACAGTTGGATCCCAGGCCGACGGTATGACTGATTCGACAAACGGATCATCGGACCAGCGGCCACGCTTCCAGCAATCGTAAGCTCGTTCCATGGTTTCCAAAGATCCCGTGAAGGCCAGTCCGCCGCGATTGACGTAGCGGTTTTCCGGTACACCGGTAAATTTCGGCATCCCCGACAGCGCGATATTGACCTTGCCGGACGAACCACGAATCTTGAAGTTGCGAGCTTTCTCGTAAATGCCTTCCGGCAAGTCGTTCTTGTCCATGATGCGAGTAAACGTCCGCTTCGCATCCAGGTTCGATACGACAATGCGTGCCCTGATTTCGTCTCCGTTTTCCATTACGACGCCGACCGCCTTGCGGTTTTTCACCAGCACCTGCTGCACACCAGCGTTGGTTCGAATCTCTCCACCGTGTTCGATCAGAGCGCCTGCAATGGCATCTGAAATGGCGCCCATACCGCCGCGTGCGAGACCCCACGCACCGATGCTGCCATCGACATCGCCCATGACATGGTGCAACAAGATATACGAGGAGCCGGGCGAATAAACACCGAGCGCAGTACCGATAATGCCCGGGCTGGCCATCGCGGCCTTGATCATGTCATTCTCGAAATAGTCTTCGAGAAACTCGGCTGCGCTCATCGTGAAGAAGCGGACATATTCGTATATTTCCTTTTCACCCAGAGCCCAGAATTGCTTGCCGAGAAAAAGCAGTTCCCGGATATCGCGCGGCCGAAACGACGTCGGATCGGGCGGCGTGCGTAGTAATGTTTTGCGGATGAATTGTGAGTAGCGAGTCAGATCCGTTTGAAAGCGATGCATCGCGTCTGCATCGTGCGGTGAGTGGCGCTTTAATTCACGCTGCGCTGCCTCTTCGTCGTGATAGGCAAGCAATCTCTCTCCCCCGTCACTGAAGTTTACGGTTCCGAGGTAGGGAACCAGTAGCAAGCCGTGCCGGCTGAGGTCCAGGTCGCGGTGCAGAGCCTGCCGCATCATGCTGCAGACATACGAGCAACTCGAGTAGATCCAGCCCTTGTGGAGTTCCCGCGAAACAGACGCGCCGCCAATATAGTCATTCTTCTCCAGCACAACGACGTTCAGTCCGGCCTTCGCCAGGTAGGCGGCATTCGTCAGTCCATTATGACCTGCGCCGATAACGATTGCGTCGTAGTTACTCATCGCAGGATTTCACGAGCGGCGTTATGTCCTGCGCCTCCCATGATGCCGCCGCCCGGATGGCAGCCCGCACTACACAGGAACAGACCGGGTATCGGCGTACGGTATTGCGCGGCTTCATAAGTCGGTCGCATCATGAGCATTTGATCCATGACCAGTTCAGTATGATGCCAGTGGCCCCCAGTCACACGATAGTCTCGCTCGAGGTCAAATGGCGTAAGAAATTCCCGATGAATTATTTGCTCACGAATGCGCGGCGCATATCGAGCAATAGTGTCGATGCTCCGTTCGCAAATCAGGTCACGAGCCGCGTTGGTCCATCCCCCCTTTAGACGATATGGCACGTACATGACGTGAGCCGACAGTACATGTTTCCCGGCAGGCGCGAGTGACGTGTCGTGCACACTTGGAACTACAATTTCCATGACCGGTTTTGCCGGGCACTCACCATATTTAGCATCGTCAAATGCGAACTCAATCGCGTCCATATCCGGTGCAATTATCATTCGACCATTGGGTTGCTGAAGTCCGTCGAACTCCGGCAAGCCATTCAGTGCGAGGTGCAATTTTGCGACATAGCCGTCGCAGCGCAATCGCCGAATTCGGTTCGTGAAGCCAATATCGAGATGCGCGACGCCGACCAGGTCAAGAAAGGTCCTTTGTGGATCGGTGGCCGAGATAATATTATCAGCCTCGATCCTTTCGCCGTCGACCAACTGTATGGCCTTCGCAACCAGGCCATCGGCGTTCCCGTCAATCAATATTCGACTGACCGTGGTACTGATTCTTATTTCGGCTCCAAATGATGTGGCCGATGCACATAAGGATTCGACCAGGCCATTAACCCCGCCTGCCGGAATTGCATGGCTGCCCCTGGATGCTCCAGCCATGCGATATAACGTCGCGAGCACTGCGCCATTTGGCGATCGCGGCGCCAATTTCGAACCGATGAGTCCGTCCCAGCTTAGCGTTGCCTTGAGGATGTCATTGTCAAAATACTCATCCATCAGGTCGCGGGCTGGAAGCGAGACAATTCGTAGAAATTCCCGCATATCTCTCTTGCCGATACGGCGAATTTTGAGACCAATGTATGCGAAGGTCATCATTTCGGCGAGGCTGTTGTTGCCGATACGCGGCATCGTTTTGAGCCAGAAAGGCTTTAGCACACCGGCAAAACGGTGCATGAGTCGCAGATAGCACTGATAGGAATCCGCGTCGCCGGCACTAGTGCCGCTCAAAGAGTCTTGGCGCAAGATAACATGCTCTCTGTTGGCACTTAGCCCGACAGTTGGTAACGTATTCGCTGTTGTCTCATAACCATGTGACGCAAGTTTGAGGTCGCTGGCAATTTTCTGAGAGAAGTGGCTGACTGTGTGTGCGACCGACGTGTGAAAACCGGGATGGAATTCGCGGCTTGCACCAAGGCCTCCTGGTGTGCCGGATGCTTCGAGGACGAGCACGCGCTGGCCGCTCTGCGCTAAATAGGCAGCGCAGATCAATCCGTTGTGTCCTGCCCCAATAATGATCGAGTCGTAGCGATCCACTTTGGCATACCGTTTTTTTTGTTTACTACGCCACCCGAACGCTAGTCAACGCAGGCCAGCATGACTTCCGCGCCTATACGCTTTAGGCACGTCCGTCACTCACTCGCTATGCGCTAACAGCTGCAGCGTACCCAGCCGGTTCTTAGGCTACCGTTTATTGATGGACTCCAGCAGAGCATTCAGGGTAGCGCTCGGCCGCATGGTATTTTCTGTCATTTCCGGATCCGGGTGATAGTAGCCACCGATATCGATTGGATTACCCTGGGCCGCATTTAGCTCGTCCACAATTTTCGCTTCGTTATCCCCAAGCTGCTTTGCAATCGGCGTGAATTGAGCGCTCAGATCGGTGTCATCCGACTGCTCGGCGAGCGCCTGTGCCCAGTACATGGCGAAGTAATAATGACTGCCCCGGGTATCCAGTTCGTTAACCTTGCGCGAGGGCGACTTGTTGTTGTCCAGGAATTTGGCATTGGCATGATCGAGCGCCTCCGCCAGCACACGGGCCTTTTCGTTCCCCGTCTTCTCTGCCAGGTCTTCGATTGAAACCGCAAGTGCCAGAAATTCGCCTAAGGAATCCCAGCGCAAATGTCCTTCGGCGACAAATTGCTGAACGTGCTTCGGCGCGGACCCGCCCGCACCGGTTTCGTACAGCCCGCCTCCCGCCAGTAGCGGCACGATGGACAGCATCTTCGCGCTGGTGCCCAGTTCGAGTATTGGAAACAGGTCAGTCAGGTAATCGCGCAATACATTGCCGGTGACCGAAATCGTATCTTCACCATCCTTGACACGTTTGAGTGTCGCGCGCATCGCCTCGACGGGCGACATGATCTGAATATCGAGACCGTCCGTGTCGTGATCCTGCAAATAGCGATTGACCAGCCCGATCAGGCAGGCATCGTGTGCACGTTGCGGATCCAGCCAGAAATAGGTTGCAAAACCCGTCGCCCTGGCGCGATTGACAGCCAGTTTGACCCAGTCCTGGATTGGCAGGTCTTTCGTCTGGCACATGCGCCAGATATCGCCGGCCGCCACCGAATGTTCAAGCAAAGCGTTGCCGGACGCGTCAATGACTCGAACTGTACCGGTCGCATTGATCTCAAAAGTTTTGTCGTGAGAACCGTATTCTTCTGCCTTCTGAGCCATCAGGCCGACGTTGGATACATTGCCCATGGTTTGCACATCGAAGGCGCCGTGTTTCTTACAAAAAGCGATCACTTCCTGGTAGATGCCGGCATAGCAGCGGTCGGGAATCATAGCGCGCGTGTCATGCAGCTGCCCATCCGGTCCCCACATCTGTCCCGAAGATCGAATGGCCGCAGGCATTGACGCATCGACGATCACGTTGCTTGGCACATGCAGATTCGTAATGCCCTTGTCAGAATCGACCATCGCGAGGGCAGGGCGGGAATCGTAGACAGCCTGAATGTCTGCCTCGATTTCCGTTCTCTGCGCGTCCGGCAATGCGGCGATCCTGGCATAGACATCACCGATACCGTTGTTTGCCTCTACACCGAGCTCGGCAAACAAAGCGGCGTGCTTTTTGAATACATCGCGGTAGTACACGGTCACCGCGTGTCCGAACATTATTGGATCGGAAACTTTCATCATCGTGGCTTTGAGATGCAACGAAAGCAGCACATTATCTTTCCGGGCGGTTTCAGTTTCCTGTTCGAAGAATTCACGCAGCGCATTGCAATTCATGACCGCGGCGTCGATGACCTCGTCAGCCTGTACCCGGGTTTTCTCTTTCAGGACGGTGACCCGACCGTCGTCAGCGACCAGTTCGATTCTGACATCGCCGGCTGTCTCAACAATCGTCGACCGTTCGCTAGAGTAAAAATCACCATCGTTCATGTGCGTGACTTCGGTCTTCGACCCGGAACTCCATTCACCCATGGAATGTGGATTCCTTTTCGCGTATGCCTTCACCGGTGCCGCCACTCTGCGATCGGAATTGCCTTCACGCAGGACAGGATTCACGGCGCTGCCGAGCACTTTCGCATAGCGAGCGCTGAGCTCTTTTTCGGCATCGTTTTTCGGCTCTTCCGGATTATCCGGCAGATCGTAGCCCTGCGACTGGAGTTCACTGATGGCGGCTGTGAGTTGCGGAATCGATGCGCTGATATTCGGCAGCTTGATGATGTTCGCGCCGGGTGTCTGCGCGAGTTCACCCAATTCGGCGAGCGCGTCACTTTGTTTCTGGTCGTCAGTCAGCCTGTCCGGGAAACTGGCAATGATTCGCCCGGCCAGTGAAATGTCCCTGGTTTCGACCACTACCCCAGCGGCCTGCGTGAAAGCCTTGATGATCGGCAGAAGCGAGTAGGTTGCCAGTGCGGGCGCCTCGTCTGTCTCTGTATAGATTATTCTTGAGCTGCTCATGCTGTCCTGCTGATTGACTGCTGCACTTAAGATAAATCCACGCCGCAGCGCCGGCCTTTAGCCGGAACCACGGGCGGATTTGGTGGGCCCGGTAGGGTGAGCCGGCATAAGACGAAGCACTGCTTCGTCCCGGCGAACGCCCTCGCGAATAGCGGGGGCTGGCATAGTCCTACTTATAGCCTGCCTTCGTGGCCTGGCGGTGAGTATTCGTCACGCCAGCCTCATTGTATGGTGGGCCCGGTAGGGTGAGCCGGCATAAGACGAAGCACTGCTTCGTCCCGGCGAACGCCCTCGCGAATAGCGAGGGCTGGCATAGTCCTACTTATAGCCTGCCTTCGTGGCCTGGCGGTGAGTATTCGTCACGCCAGCCTCATTGTATGGTGGGCCCGGTAGGACTCGAACCTACGACCAAGGGATTCACTGGTCCCATTCATTTCTGAATGGAGCGGACTATCTCATCACCCTCAACCGGATTGTTAGGGGCGGGACGCTCTAGCCTGTTATTAAGAACACTCCAGTTCCCAGGTAGTCTCTGCACCTTCCGGAGGTGTACCTCCGGCTTGGCTCAGGATTGCCATCAGCCGAGCTGTTAAGGTTTCCCTGAATTCATCCCGTTCACTTTGCGCCTTTCGACGCAAACGCACCGTTTTCCTTGATGAGTCCCCTGCTCTAACCAGCTGAGCTACAGGCCCATATAGTGGGAGCGGCATTCTAATCCGGAATAGAAAATATTTCAGCAGGAATTCCGCGCCGGCAAAATGCTCACCTGTTGCATGTGCAACCCAAGCGGACCCAGTACCGAATTTGGCCGTGATCGTTGTCAACGATTCTTATTTTTCAATAACTTATGATTGCGGCCTTGAGACGGATGCTGCCCTGGACAGGATTGTCTGGGTTGCTGGGAACACATATGACGAACTTGTGCGCCCCAAAGTGCCAGGGAATGGGACTAGTCGACCTGATGCTCGCGATGATTATTGGCTCCCTTTTGGCCGCCGTTGCCATCCCGGCATACGACAACTTTGTTGACCGGGCCAGGATTGCCAGGGCGGTCGGGGAAATTGGCTCAACCGGCGTTGAGATTGAGCGGTTCAGCGTCCAGAACAATAGTTTTCCCATGTCCCTCAACGAGCTGGCGATGGAAATCCCCATTGATCCCTGGGACACGCCGTATCACTACCTGAACATCGCAGCCGCGGGTCCCGGCAAGGGCGCCTTCCGGAAAGATGGCAAATTCAATCCGCCGAACAGCGATTTCGACCTCTACAGTGCGGGGGCTGATGGCGTCTCGATGGGCCCGCTGTCCGCCTCAGCCAGCCGTGACGACATCGTCCGGGCTAACAACGGCGCGTTTATCGGTCTCGGGGCGGACTACTGATGAGCGCTGGCATATCGAGCATCGCGACTCGCGGCGTCGGCCGCCGCATTCTCGGGTTGTTCTTCCTGGCAGCTTTGCTGCCGGTTATATTTACCGCATTCCTCGCGTACCACGAAGTTGGCCGCGGGCTGGAGCAAAAGGTCAACAGGGAGCTGCGCGAAATCTCGAAGGCCTACGGAGTTGGTATTCTGAGCCGACTGGAAGTTGCCTCTGAAAAAGCGGCCGAAGTCGTGCGGATCACCGAAGAAATCGGTGTCAGCGCAATTCAGGACCGCCAGTACCTGGTCAGAGATTTCGTCTCGATATCCGTCTTGTCGCGGAACCAGCCCGTTGTATCGATCGCTGGCAGTAAAGCCAGGCCTGTTAGTGCATCCGCCATTAATCTTGAGCACCTGGCAGCGGGTAAGAGTCAGCTGCTTGAAATTCGCGGCTCCGCCGATAGTGAACTGATCCTGCTCCGCGGTACACACATAGGGCAGGAAGATCAGGCTATTTTTGCGTTTAAGTTGCGTCCTGAAAGCATCTGGGGGCCGCAGGAAAACTTGCCGTACCTGACAGACTTCTGCACGTTTTCTGCGTTCGGGTTAGCGCTATATTGCACCGCAAACATGGATGCATCGATTCTTCCGAAATTTTCGGGCATGCAGTACTCAAACGAACATCGTGCCGTAAGAACAACCATTGGTGGCGAGGAGCATCTTGCCGCAATATGGCAGCTATTCCTCGAGGGCGGCTTCAGTCATTCGCCCATCGATATTGTCGCCAGCCAGCCGAAAATCCATGCGTTGAGGTCAGGCGCTGACTTTCGACGCATATTTCCGCCGGTGCTACTGCTGGTCATCGTCCTGGTTGGAGTACTCAGCTGCAATCTGATCGGACAAAATCTCGTGCCCCTGCAACGCTTGACGGCCCTGGCTCGTCAGTTCGCTGCCGGCGACCTTACCTCCCGGGTTCGCATTCGCACGGGCGATGAGTTCGAGACCCTTGCCGATGCCTTCAACAACATGGCCGGCCAGTTGGGACGACAGATTGAGACGCTAAAAGCCATGTCGAAGATCGACAGGCTGATCCTTTCCGGCGCGGAATTTGAGGAAGTCTCTGAAGATATGATCGATCACCTGATCGATCTGACTGGATACGAGTCGGCTGCGATCATCGCCAGGGACGTGAATGGTCGCAACGAGGCGAAAATGATCTCCTGGCACGAGGACCAGTTCATTCACGAGCGAATAGCGTTGCCGCAAGATCTTGGACACGACTGGTGTCAGCCGCGAGAAGTTGAAATTGAAAAAGTTGATGCGACCGTTGCTCCATACAGGGAACGATTCCTGAGTTACGGATTGCGCTACGTCCTGATTATTCCGGTCGTCCTTAACGACGAATTGAAGGGCATTCTCCTGCTCGGATCGGACAATAGTTTCGAAACTCAAGGCAGCATGATTCAGCGCTGTATCGATCTTGCCGGCCGGCTTGCCGTTGCGCTGGCGAGCGCGGAGCGCGAGGAGGTGCTCTACCGGCAGGCACACTTTGACGAACTTACCGGTCTGCCAAACAGGCAACTTCTCAAGGACCGGCTGGAGCAGCAGCTCGTACACGCCCGGCGCGACGACTCGAATGGTGCGATCCTTTTTCTCGATCTTGATCGGTTCAAGGAAATCAACGATGTGTTCGGCCATTCCATTGGAGATATTGTCCTGACACAAGCTGCGGAGCGCATCGTCAGTGAGGTGCGCGATGCTGATACCGTGGCGCGACTGGGCGGCGACGAGTTTGTTGTCATCATGCCGCAGCTCGACAATGGCAATACCCTGCGCATGACTGCATCACGTATTTTGAAGCGCCTGGCGGAACCATTTCTGGTGCGTGGCACCAACCATTTCCTGAGCGCGAGTATTGGCATCGTCGTATTTCCCGAAGATGGTGGTAGCGTGGAGACGCTCCTGAAGAATGCCGATGCGGCCATGTACCGTGCAAAAGACGCCGGCCGTTCGCGGTTTGAGTTCTTTAGCAAGAAGCTGAATGCCGAGAGCAGGCGCAAAATTGAGCTTGAGCGCGATTTACGATCTGCATTCGACAACGAACAACTCGAGGTGTACTACCAGCCACAGTTCGATCTCGCCAGTGGCGTAATCTGGGGTGCAGAAGCATTGATGCGCTGGCGCCATGCCGAGCTGGGATTCGTGCCGCCGGATGAATTCATTCAACTGGCAGAGGATTCCGGTCTAATCGTCGACATGGGTCGCTGGGTCATGGATCGGACCTGCACCGATCTCAGGGCGTTACTGGATATGGGCCTGCATCCGGGCTCGATGTCGATCAACGTTTCTGCAAGGGAACTCAGGGGTGGCAATTTCCCGGGCGATGTGCTCAGCGCGTTACGTCACCACGATATTCATCCGGGATATATGCAACTGGAAATCACCGAAACGACGGTGGCGCAAAACAGGGACTCCGCAGTCAATATACTGAATGTCCTCCGTGAAGCAGGTGTTCAGGTGGCAATCGATGATTTCGGAACCGGCTACTCGTCGTTGAGCTACCTGCAGCAGATGCCGTTTGATCTTATCAAGATCGATAAATCATTCATCGACATGATCGGATCAGGTGGCACTGCAGAGAATATTTGCCGGACCATCATCAAGATCGCGCACGAACTCGGCAAGAAGGCAATCGCGGAAGGCGTTGAGTCGCGCGAGCAGGCCGATTTCCTGATTGAAAACGGCTGTAACTTTGTGCAGGGCTACCTCTACAGTCAGCCACTGCCCAGGGACGAGTTCCTGGAGTTTGTACAAGAGCAGGATTTTCATACACAAAGAAGAAAAGCGCTGGAAATCGTCTGACAATGTACGAAAACGATTCGTAGGAGCCCGGCCCACCGGGCGACAAACACTGAAGGGCATGCGACGCATGCCCTTCAGTGTTTGTAAAGGGTGAATCCATCACCGATGACGAACGAAAATCGCCCGGTGGGCCGGGCTCCTACGATGGTTTTGGGAGCGCGTCAGTCCTCGATAAGAAAGCTTCGCAGCTGGTCCGAGCGCGTCGGGTGCCGCAGCTTACGCAGTGCCTTGGCTTCGATCTGACGAATTCGTTCACGGGTGACATCGAATTGCTTGCCGACTTCCTCCAGCGTGTGATCGGTATTCATGTCGATACCAAAGCGCATTCTGAGTACCTTGGCTTCGCGCGGCGTCAGGCCGGCCAGCACAGAGTGCGTTGTTTCCTTCAGGCCCTCAGAGGTTGCCGAATCCACCGGCGAGTGGACCGTCTGGTCTTCGATGAAGTCCCCGAGATGGGAGTCTTCGTCATCACCGATCGGCGTTTCCATCGAGATTGGCTCTTTGGCGATCTTGAGTACCTTGCGGACCTTGTCTTCCGGCATTTCCATGCGTTCCGCAAGTTCGTCTGGCAGCGGCTCGCGTCCCATCTCCTGCAACATCTGCCGCGAGATGCGGTTCAATTTATTGATCGTCTCGATCATGTGAACCGGGATTCGGATGGTGCGCGCCTGGTCGGCAATCGAACGGGTAATCGCCTGACGAATCCACCACGTGGCGTAGGTCGAAAATTTGTAACCCCGACGATACTCAAACTTGTCGACCGCTTTCATCAGGCCGATATTGCCTTCCTGAATCAGGTCGAGGAATTGCAATCCACGGTTGGTATATTTTTTGGCGATCGATATAACCAGCCGCAGGTTGGCCTCAACCATTTCTTTTTTCGCGCGCCGGGCTTTCGCCTCACCGATCGACATTTGCCGGTTGATCTCTTTGATCTCCAAGATCTTGAGGTTTGTCAGCGTTTCGACGGCTATCAGCTTGCGCTGGGCGCGAAAAACATCAACTTTGAGTTTCGCAAGTGTCGAGGAATGCTTTCGCTTCGCACGGATGTGCTTCTCTATCCACGTGAAATCCGTTTCGCTCTTCGGAAAGCTGGCGAGAAAATCCTTTCTCGGCATGCCGGCATCGCGGACGCAGATCTGCATTACCTGGCGTTCCTGCGTACGAATAACCGAGATCGAACCGCGCAGGCCTCTGACCAGGACGTCCGTCAGCTTAGGTGCAAGCTTCAGCTCCATGAGCTGGTCAGCCAGCTCTGCCTGAACCTTAATCGTTTTCTTCTCTTTGGTACCCCATTTTTCCAGTGCCGTCAGCGACCGCTTGTACAGGCGCTTGATAACTTTGAGACGTGCGGTAACTTCATCGGGATCAGGTCCGGTATCGATGACTTCCTCCTCATCATCGTTATCCTGACTATCCGACTTGGTAACCGGCGACTTAATTTCGTCCGGTGCGTTGGGGTCGATGAATGCGACCAAAAAATCCTGCATACGGGTCTCACCCGCTGCCACCGCCTCGTATACCTCGAGCAGTTTCTCGATGGTCGGCGGAAAGTGGGCCATGTGGTACTTGACCTGGTTGAGACCGTCTTCAATACGTTTCGCAATTTCAATTTCGCCCTGCCGGGTCAACAACTCGACCGTGCCCATTTCCCGCATGTACATGCGAACGGGATCCGTCGTGCGGCCGAATTCCGCATCGACGCTCGCCAGCGCCGCCTCGGCCTCTTCAGCGGCATCATCGTCATCGTTAGAGGCTACCGTCTCGGACATGATCAACGACTCGGGATCCGGTGCTTTTTCATACACGGCGATACCCATGTCGTTAATCATGTTGACGATATCTTCGATCTGCTCAGGGTCAACGATGTCGTTTGGCAGATGATCATTCACTTCCGCGTAAGTCAGGTAGCCCTGCTCCTTGCCTCGGGCAATGAGTGCTTTCAACTGCTGAGCTGGTTTGCTACTGCTTATTACTGCGCGTTTCTGTATCAAAACGGACCATCCTCCACTTAAAAAATGCAAACGAGCAATTATACTTGTCTGACCACATTCATTCACTATTTATCCGCCGATCGCGGACCCCTGTCCGAGCTCCCGCAGCTCGTTGCGCTCGGCGTCTGAGAGTACTCTAAGTCTTTCTTTTTCAATAAGAAAATCGACGCGCTCCCGTTTCCCCGCCAACTTGAGCTGGGCGATGCACTGTTCGAGTTCGGCGGCGGCGTCGAAGTCTTCGGATACCGGCAGCTCTGCCGCGGCCAGTTTGCCTAGGTAGCGGCCCTCCTCGTGCATTCGCCAGCGCTCGAGGAGCCTGGCAGTAGTCATGGTGGGTTCGGATTGCACAGTTTCAATAAGGTCGCGTAATAATTCAGTGCCGGGCTTGGTGACGCCGGCCAGTTGCTCGACGTCGAGCTGGTCCGCGGCGTCGGGATGATTCAGCAACAGCGTAATAGCGTGCCGTACTATAGATGGTTTGCCGGCAGCTGGCCTCGACTTTTGTCTCAATCCGCTAAGACCCTTGCGCCGTGCGCCCAGCGTTGGTTTTGAGGGGTCTTTGGCCAGGATCGCCTCCAGTTTGGGGGCTGCCAGGCCTACCGATGCGGCCAGTCGCTCGATCAGCAGCGCTTTGTACACGCCCGGGGGGATCTTGTTGACCAGTGGTCTGGCCAGCTCCGCGAGGCGGGCCCTGCCGTCGAGTGATTTCATATCGACCTGGCTGGCGAGTTCCTCCACGAGATAATCAGACAGCGCCAGCGACTGGTCCATGGCCTTTTCGAATCCACCAGCGCCGTCGTTTTGCACGTAGGAATCGGGATCCTGGCCTTCCGGCAGGAACACAAACCGGATCTGGCGACCCTCGCGAATCTGCGGTAATGCTGTTTCCAGCGCGCGCCAGGCCGCTGCACGGCCGGCGCGATCGCCATCGAAACAGAAATGCACTTCGTCCGAGAGTCGGAACAGGCGATTGAGATGCTCATCAGTGGTCGCGGTACCCAGGATCGCGGTCGCGAAGTCGATGCCGTGCCGGGCCAGTCCGATGACATCCATGTATCCCTCGACAACGACCAGCCGCTCAATGTTTCTGATTGCCTGGCGTGCCTCGTACAGTCCGTAAAGCTCGCGGCCTTTATGAAACAGCACGGTTTCAGGAGAGTTCAGGTACTTGGGCTCTTCCTGACCCATGACCCGGCCACCGAAACCGATGCAGCGGCCGCGGGAATCCCGGATCGGAAACATGATGCGCTCGCGAAAGCGATCGTAGTGCTTGCCGTTGTCTTTGCGAATAATCAGTCCAACTGCCAGCAGGCGGTCGCTTGCCTCTCTGGACGTGCCGAATTTATCGAGCAGATGGCTCCAGCCGGATGGCGCGTAACCGATGCCGAAGCGCTTCGCTGTGCCGCCATCGATGCCTCTTGCTTTCAGGTAGTCGGCAGCAGGCTGATGCTTGCGTAACTCTTGTTGGTAATGCTTCTCCACTTTCTGCATCAATTCGAACAATTCGTCGTAGTGACGTGCCGGCCGCTGACTTTCCTCGCGCGGCACCTCGATGCCCATCATCCCGGCCAGGCTCTCGACCGCCTCGACGAATTCCATGTGGTCGTATTCCATCAGGAAGTCCAGTGCGGTGCCGTGCACGCCACAGCCGAAACAGTGGTAGAAGCCCTTCGCCGGGCTGACGGTGAATGACGGGGTTTTCTCGTCGTGAAACGGGCAACAGGCTTTGTATTCACGGCCAGCTTTCTTGAGCGGTATGCGGCGGCCGAGCACCTCGACAATATCGGCTCTCGTGATCAAATCGTCTATGAAGTGCTGTGGTATCAGTCCGCTCATTCCGCTACTCGAATTCAATCGACCTGCCGGTACAAGGTGCATTGCTCATAATATGTTTAACGGATACCCGGGCTTTCGGGGGGTCGGCCCGACTATCATTTTTTGCTGTCGTCCTGACCAGCAAGACTCTCAACCCCCTAAGCATAGCCAAACGGCCGGATGATTCCAGTCGCTATCCGGAACTAATCCTGGCCCAGGATCGACTTTACCTTCGCTCCGACAGCAGCCATGTCGGCGCGGCCCGCGGCCTGTGCTTTTACTGCTCCCATAACCTTGCCCATTTCGCGGATGCTTTCTGCGCCGGTTTCGGAAATAGCCTTTTCGATCATCGCGTCCAGTTCATCAGCGGACATCTGCTCGGGCAGATAATTCTCGATAATGCCGATCTCGCCGAGTTCGATGTCTGCGAGATCATCCCGGCTGCCGTCCCGAAACTGGCTAATCGAGTCGCGGCGTTGCTTGACCATCTTATTAAGTACGCCGAGGACGGCAGCATCATCAAGCTCTGTCCGTTGGTCGACTTCGATCTGCTGGATTGCAGCAAGCATGAGACGCACCACCTTGAGCCGGTCTTTGTCGCCGGCCTTCATGGCGGATTTCATGTCGTCGTGGATCTGGCCCTTGAGCGTCATGGACGGGCGGGTCGGCACCTGGTATCAGTAAAGGCGCTTGCGCCGGGTTACTTCCCGGGATATGCGCTTCAGATGGCGCTTAACCGCCGCGGCTTTCTTGCGCTTGCGTTCCTGGGTTGGTTTCTCGTAGAACTCGCGACGGCGAAGTTCAGTCAGGACGCCCGCCTTTTCACAGGCGCGCTTGAACCGGCGCAGGGCAGCGTCAAAATACTCGTTTTCCTTAATGCGGACACTCGGCATACGTATTACTGTCTTTGGTTCAGATACAAAGAAACCCGGCACAGGGCCGGGACTGAACCACTCATGATATCGGCAGATAGCGGATTTTGCAAAGCGAAACCGCTATTTTTGACGGTAAAGCATTGCCCCTGCGGTATGATGCGCCGCCTATGCTGGTACTGGGACTGGAAACGAGTTGCGATGAGACCGGGGTGGCGCTTTTCGATACCGGGCGGGGTCTTGTCGGGCAGGCCCTGCATAGCCAGGTTGATTTGCATGCGGCATACGGCGGGGTGGTGCCGGAGATCGCATCCCGGGATCATATCCGGGCGCTGCTGCCGCTTATCCAGGGGGTCCTTGACGAGGCAGGCGTAGAGCGTCCGGACGCCATAGCCTACACGGCCGGCCCCGGACTGGTTGGTGCGCTGATGGTCGGCGGCGGCCTGGCCTGCGGACTCGGGCTCGCCTGGAATTGTCCGGTTATTCCGATACATCACATGGAGGGGCACCTGCTGGCACCGATGCTCGAGGACGATGCGCCGGCATTTCCCTTCCTCGCGCTACTGGTTTCGGGCGGGCATACCCTGCTTGTCTGGGTGCAGGCGCTGGGTGATTACCAGGTGCTTGGCAGCACGCTCGACGATGCTGTGGGCGAGGCATTCGACAAGACCGCGAAGCTGCTCGGACTGCCCTATCCCGGTGGACCCGCATTGGCGGCGCTGGCAACCAAAGGCAACGATGCGGCCTGCAAGCTGCCGCGGCCGATGTTGCACCGGGACGGTTTCGATTTCAGTTTCAGTGGCCTGAAGACTGCGGTGATGTTGCAGGTTCGGGAAGCCGAGTCGCAGGGGAATCTTGATGCCGTGCGGGCGGATATTGCCGCATCCTTTCAACGGGCGGCAGTGGATACGCTTGTCGGCCGCACACTTAAGGCTGCTGAATACGAGCGGGCGGAGCGCATTGTCGTGGCGGGCGGAGTTGGCGCAAATACGCTGCTGCGGGAAGAGCTGACCGCGCAGTTCGAGGGCAGTGTTTTCTACCCGCGCCCCGAGTATTGCACCGATAATGGCGCGATGATCGCCGTTGCCGGAGCGCTGCGGCTCGCTGACGCGCAAAAACCCGCTACCATTCAGGCGCTGGCGCGCTGGCCACTCGACTCACTCACGCCGCCGCAAAGTGAATGAGATTGAACATGGATACGCAACAAGCAAGCGACACTATTTTTCTCCATGCACTCGAAGTCGAGACGATCGTCGGCATCGGGGACTGGGAACGAAAAATCCGTCAGACGGTCAGCATCGATCTGGAAATGGGCGCCGACAATCGACGTGCAGCGGCAACGGACAGCATTGATGACACGCTGAATTACAAAGCGGTTGCAAAACGGGTGCAGCAGTTTGTGGCCGATGCGCAGTTCCGGCTCGTCGAAACGATGGCCGAAAAAATCGCCGAGCTTGTTCTGCAGGAGTTCGGAATTCCCTGGATCCGGGTACGCGTCAGTAAGCCCCGTGCGATTCGCGGTGCGAAGAATGTCGGTGTTCTGATTTACCGGGCAAAAGCGTAGTGCCCATAGCCTATCTCGGCCTCGGCAGCAATCTCTATGCCGGGAAAAACCTGCATCTGGCTTCCCGGGAAATCCGCGACCGTTTTTTCCTGCAAGAAATTTCAGCGGTCTATCGCAGCAAGGCCTTGGGCTTCGACGGTGCCGATTTCCTGAACGCGGTTGCCTGCATAGAAACAAAGTTGACGCCACATGACTTGTGCACGCAACTCGAGCTCATCCACGAGGTGGCAGGGCGTCGTCGCCGGCCAGAAAAATTAATTTCGCGATCGCTGGACATCGATCTGTTGCTGTACGATCAGCTGGTCCTGGACGAACCGCCGGTTCGGTTGCCCCGGGAAGATGTATTGCGTTACAGCTTCGTGCTCAGGCCACTGGCCGAAATTGCGCCGCACTATCGTCACCCGGTGACGGGCAAATCGATCAGCGATCACTGGCGGGAGTTCGACGTTGCCATTCATCCGTTAACGGCAGTCGAGCTTGTTTTGTAAAAATGGGGCGGACTACAAAATTCACGGAACAGCCGCGAACAACATCAATGGGTCACGGTGTTCCGTTCGTGTTACCAGCCGAGCGAGCGGCCACCATCGATCACGATGATCTGGCCTGTCGAATAAGTCGCGTCCCGCACCAGGAATAGT
>Ga0209997_10000144_pt1 | contig 21147 bp, 20 predicted proteins | sample CR04metaG_FD_182079 | JGI IMG/M metagenome (GOLD analysis project Ga0209997, IMG submission 182079) | Deep subsurface microbial communities from Mariana Trench to uncover new lineages of life (NeLLi) - CR04 metaG (SPAdes) (version 2) | ecosystem: Environmental > Aquatic > Marine > Ocean trench...
CATAAGAGTTAATGATCCTGACTTTGATATTTCCCCACAAGGTGAAGATGTCATTGCACAAAACACCATTGCAGCACCAGTAGGTCCTGTTAAAATCTCTGTTATCAGAGGTTCCTCAGTGATCGTACTAGGTTATGCAGGTGGCCCATCAGTTATACCAGGTGTAATTGACGTCGGTGGCGACGCAGTTACCAGAAATGATACCGCAGCAAACGCAGGTGCAGGTAAACTTGTATTTGTAAATAACGGTATACTACCTGATCTAGCTGTGCCAACAGGCGGTGGTAGCATTCGAGCACTAAATACTGATGATGTTATCATCAGACAATTTGGTCCAATGGCTGAAATCGCACCAGATGCAGGAATATTCGAGCAAGACATTATACTGAGATATACCGATGGTCCTGAGACCACTCAATGCCCAACCACAACAGAAAAGTGGACAAGCATTAACGGAACCTCAGGTACAGGAGAAGAGTTCAGATTTGATAGACCACATGATACCACAGCAACTAATGGTGATTATTGTATCGTACAAGGAGATATCCTCCAAGTAGAATACTCTGATCCAGCTGATGCATCAGGTAGTCTCAACACTGTTACAGACTCTGCTACATTTGACCTAAGAAACGGTGTATTGCAATCCGACAAATCCGTCTATATTATTGGATCTGACATGATCTTGACACTCATTGAACCAGACTTTGATCTGGATAATGATAGTGCTGAGACCTATGACTTGGACCTAATCGAATGGGATTCTGATGCAGCTACCACCACTATGGGTGATAATGCATTGACCACAGCAACTGCTGCGGCATTCGACCCAGAGCCATTTAACTTTAGAGAAACAGGTGACAGTACTGGTATCTTCCAGATTGTCATTGAAATTCCTGAAATCTTGGCTGGCGACTCTCTAGAAAGAGGAGAAGAAATTATCCTCGAGTATACTGATTGGGGCCCATCCGGATCTGACTTTGTAGGTGATGAAGATGAAGATGTTAACATTACATTATACACTTCAAACTTCGGAGCAACTGTAGAGCTTGACCAAAAAGTTTACACATGGACTGATAAAGTATACATTACTATCGTAGCACCAGATCACAACTTTGACAGTGATTTAGTTGATGAAATCGGTAACTCTGACGTAGACCCAATAAAGGTCTCTACCAGAGGTAACGATATTGACAACTACAAACTCGTCGAGACTGGAACTGACACAGGCATCTTTACTGGTGAGGTTATCCTTACTGGATTCACACACGATGCTGATGGCGATTCCACAACTGGTGACCAATTTGGTAATGATAAAGTATCCAGTGCTCCAAGTGGTGTAGGTCCAACTGATGGACTTTTACCAGCTGATGATGATGACGGACTTACAGTCTCCTTTGAATTCTCAGAGGATGAAACTGTAGTTGGTTCATCACTTATTAGATGGAACATTGGTGAAACCCAGTGGCTTGAAGCAAGCTATCCAGCTAGCGGAACAGGTGTTGTAAGAATAATTGATCCAGACATGAACTTAAATCCAGAAGCAGTCGACAACTTTGATGTCGATGTGTGGTCTGACTCCGATGCCGGAGGTATTGACCTTACTGTAACTGAGACTAATGAGGCAACCGGAATATTCGAAGGTACTGTGTTCTTCACAACTACCGATGAATCATCTGGTCACAGACTCAGAGTCGCAGAAGGTGACACTGTCACCGCAGAATATGAGGACAATACACTACCTGATCCATACACAACTGCAGATGAACTTGATATTACTGCCACTACACTAATTGGCACTGTAGTACCACCTCTCGAGAGAGCACCAGCTGCTAACTTGAGAATCGTTGATGCATTCGGTAACAGCATAGATGCTGTTTCCGTTGACCAACAGGTACAAATCAGCGCTGACTTAGCAAATGGTCAGGATAGAGAGCAAGCATTTGCATACTTGGTACAGATTCAGGATGGTAACGGTGTTACAGTCTCACTAGCATGGATTACAGGTTCATTATCTGCTGGTCAATCATTCAGCCCGGCATTATCATGGATTCCAACCGAAAGTGGTAGCTACACAGCAACCGCATTTGTATGGGAGTCTGTTAGTAATCCAACGGCATTATCACCACCAGTTAGTACAACAATCAACGTAAGCTAAAACTAGTTCAAATTTTCCCTTTTTTCTTTTTTTGAATCCTACTTAACGAAAGTTATAGACAATTTTTCCAGAAGTAATATCTAGGAGAACAATACCACTTAATTAAAATGAAATTTCAAATTTTATTTTCTGCATTGATTGTTCTCTTACTTGTAAACACTCCTAATTCATTTTCAGAACTTGAGTTATTTACTAACAGCAAAGTCTACTCCCCTGTACATAGTCTACAAGTTTATGGAGAAGGATTGCCTGGAGAAAATCTGATTATACGACTTTTTGCTCCTGATGAAACAATTGCAAAATTTGATCAAATTACTACTGAATCAGACGGTTCTTTTAATCATAGTTTGTTAATTTGGCCAGAACCATCAACAAATTTTCCATATGGGACATACACAGTTGAGATAATTAGTACTGAACAAAACGGAATCTCTAAAAAAATTGATGTAAAGTTTACATCAACAACAGAATTAGTTGATGTGCCTGTTGAAAGACATGTTAACACATTGGTCTTTGCTCCTGAAACTGCTGCGATAAATCAATCATTTCGAGTTTTTGTGCAAACAACCAGTGATGGTCTTTTAATTGGAAACAATCCTACTAAATTACTGGGAACTACCCATGTCCATTTACCATCTGGTCTTTCTGTTTCTCTGTCTAGTGAATTTAAGACACTACACCAAGGATTGTTTTTTGTTGATTATATTCCCAAAGAAAAAGGAACACATGTCTTTCATGTTGTTGCTTTTAGTCAAGGAACAGTATCTCATGGCTCATCTGCGACTAATGTTCTAAGTCAAGACCTTGGCGGAATTTCTAATCAAATCATCAAACTAAATTCAATTCTAGACGAGACCTCAAGTGAGCTTGATAATCTAAAATCTGAAATTGAAGGATTTGATACTACTCTAAAGTATGCAAGTAGTCAAATTGATGAAAATATTGGAACTATTACTAATTCTGTGAAATTCATTAGTGAAGCTTCATCTCAACTCAATGCATTGATGTTGCCAATTATTGCGTCTATTGGACTTATTGTGGCCTTACAAATTACAATTCTTGCACGAAGAAGATAGTTATAATAATGCTACAAAAGAAAATTTAATGATGCCCAAAGTGGCGATTTTCTTTTCTATTATACTTCTTACAACTGTAGCGACAAATTCTTACGCATTTACTCCTGGGGATATGGTTTTTGAAGCAAGCATACCAAAACAAATTGAGTTTAATTCAGGTATCATTCAAATTGATTCTAACTTTTTTGCTGAGAATAATTTTAAACGATATATAATTTTTGGAACAAACTCACAAAATCCTGATCTTTTAAAAAACAATTCCTTGTATGGAATTCACTCTGATAGCGGATTTTTTTATGTTGCAATACTTTCAGAGAATAGCGCATCAAGTTTAATATCTCAAGGGTATGATGTTATTGAAGATTTTCAATTAGATTTTCACTCCACTGATGATCTAATGGATGTATCACGAATTGCTCAAATATCTCGCTCTGATATTGCACAAAAAAATTATGGTGTTACAGGAAATGGAACAACAATTGCAATTATAGATACCGGAGTTGATTTTTCCAATTTAGACATCCAGCATTCCCTTGCTAGAGATGACAAAAATCATCCTATAATGCTTGATCCTGATGGCCAAGGAATTATTTTAACAAATGCAACTTTCTTTGCATTTATTGATAAAAACGAAATTATCAGAAATTATAGCAAACCTATTCCACCTCACATGACATCATCAACATATGTAACAAAACAAGGAGTTTTTCTAGATGTGTCTCAAGGTGGAAATGGAACCAAAATTCCAATTTACAATTCATTTTTTCCACAACTAGGCTCTTCAATAATTTTTAACGGAACATTGAATGAGGATATGAAAATTGGTGATGATAACAGAAATTACATCAAATCAAAAAGTGGAGTATATCATCTTGGTGTAATTTATCAAGGTGCTACACAAGGACCTCTAGCGCGAATACAGGTTGTACCTGTATTGGTAGTTGATTCATTTATTTCAGGAGTTTATGATACTATAATTCCTGATATGAGTACTTCGTGGGAAGATTATACTCGGTTTGATCTGGAAAAAGGCCAAAAACCAGAATATGATTTTGATTTTACTGATGAAAAACCAATCGTACTAGGTAGTGGAAAAGAATTTCTTGTATATGATTCAAACAATGACGGAAAAAATGATTATAGTGCAGGAACATTTGGCGCACAAGTCCTAGATGTTTATGGAGTAATGCAAAACAAAACTGCAGAAATTGATGATACTCTAAATGCAATAAATGGAACATTACTTCCTGCATTAGATCCTGCTGGTGAATTTTTTGGCTTGATGACTGATTTTTCGGGGCATGGTACATCCACTACTGCATCTATTACTTCAAGAGGAATAGAAACTTATGATATCTATAACAACACTGAGAAATTTACTATCACTGGTGTAGCTCCCGGTGCAAAGATTATTCCTGTAAAGGCATTATGGTTTGGTGATACCGTTTATGGATGGCTATGGTCAGCCGGATTTGATAATGTAGAACATGAATGGAAATTTTCAGGGAAAACTAGAGTTGATATCATTTCAAATAGCTGGGGCGTATCTGCATTCCCTTCCTTAAAGACACCCCCAGGTATGGATATTCTTTCTTTGATTCTTAGTGTACTTGTAACACCTCATTCCTTAGATGATGATTATCCAGGAGTAACAATAGTTTCTAGTGCTGGAAATTCTGGACATGGGTATGGAACAATAGGATTGCCAAATGCATCCCCTTATGGAATTTCAGTTGGCGCAACTACTAACAATGTCTTTGTAGGTTATGGTCCATTCAAGGATCAGCCAAGATTTGGAAATACAACAACACATTACAATCATATAGTTGATTTCTCAAGTCGAGGTCCTAGTTCTATTGGTGACCCAAAACCTGATTTGATGAGTATAGGCGCATATGGGTTTACTCCATCAAGTGTATTGAAAATTAAAAAAGATTCAAAGGATGAATCATTTTCTTTGTTTGGCGGAACCAGTATGTCAGCACCTATCGTATCTGGTAGTGCAGCAATATTGATTGAAGGAATGAAAAAACAGTCTCAAGACATTGATCCATTTACAATCAAAAATATTCTAATGTCTACAGCAACTGATCTCAAAAATGATCCATTTACTCAAGGATCTGGATTAGTTGATGTCTCTTTAGCTTTGGATTATGTCAATGGAAAAGATGGATTGTTTATTGTATATAATGATGCATCATATCATAACATCAAGAAAATTTTAGATCCTGCAATAGACAAAGTAAATTCAACCGCAATTGGATTTGAAAAATTTAAACTACCATCTAAATCAATACCTATGACTAGTTGGTTTGCAGGACAATTGTTCCCTGGAGAAAGAAGTTCTGCTACTTTTACCATATCTAATCTTTCAGAAAATGAAATCACAATTGATGTAATGCCAAAAAAATTATCTTTAATTGCAAAAAATGAGTTTACTGGAACAACAATTGTACATCAACAGGACTCCATACTTAACAAATCTGGAACCTATATTCCAAACTATGTCAAGCTTTCCGATGTAAGACATCATTCTACTCTAGGTGAATTTTTTGACGAGAAAGATCCTATTCCTGATGATTCCTCATTGATGATACTGAATGTAAATTTTCCATTTGATTCGTTCATGAATGATACTTCAGATGTCTATGCTGATGATATCAAAATCTCTTCTTTGTATATTTATGATTGGCTTGATAATAATAATGATACAAAAATTACAAGTGATGAATTATCCTTAGTAAATAGAGCTGGTTCCTGGGGAACTGTTCAAGAACTTAGAGTCACTGACCCAAACGAAAAATTTGAAGGAACTCCTTTGGTTGGAATATATCCTGTTCCAACAAGATATTCTTATTGGTTGGGTGATACAAAAATGAATTCCACATCGATGGATTATACATTATCTGCAAGTTATTATCAAAAACAAAAATGGTCTGTAATCTGGCCTGAATCTCAAACAGTTACTGTTCCACCAAAAGAAGTTGCCACGATTGATGTGACATTAATTGCACCAACTGATTTGCAAACTGGGGTCTATCAAGGGTTTCTGACTTTTGAGGGAGAAAAACATTTGGTAAATGCTCCGGTATCTTTTGTAATTAAACAATTAGTTGATCAAAATGATTCTGCTATAATCATTGAAGGCAAACAAAGTGATGATGTTCTTTATGGTAATGGATACATCAAAGGAGCATTTGATATGGTTAATCGCTATATGGCAGGAGATTGGAGGCAATATTATTTTGACATTCAAGATGAATCAATTAATTCAGCAGCTATTGAACTTTCATGGATTTCTGATGATACTAATCTAGCTGTCTTTGTAATGGATCCGTCAGGGCAAATTGTTCAAACAAATGTTCCATCTGGCGTGTTTGGTCATTTTCTAGGATGGGCTTCTCTTGATTGGTTAGGAAATTCTGTCTTTAGTCAAGGTGGTGGATTCTTTCCTGTAAAAAACAAAGACGATACATCAACTGTTCTTTATGTTCCAATTAACCAAACTGGCACTTACACTCTTTTGACACACTCAACATTGTTTGGAGGAAATTCTACAACAGAACCCATTACGCTTGCAGTAAAATTTACTGACATTTCATCCCAAGTTGAACAAGTTGAAACAGAGTTTGAACCAAATGATTTTATTTCAAAAGATGATTCTAACATAATCTCTAAAACAAAAACTCTTCCTGATATTATTCAAATAAATAATTCTGATTCACCCTTTAGTCTTGGAATTGCTCTTGGATTAATCATTGGAATTACGATCGGGATTGCTATCATATTCATCATTAGACGAAAACATGAAGAACAATTAAACAAGGTTTATTAGCAATTTGGCGAGTAAGTCAAATTGAATGTCAGAGCTTGGGACAAAAAAGTCTGACGGATTATCCAGAAGGGACTTTCTAAAGTTAATGGGCGCCGCAGGCACAGGATTAGCATTTGCTCCATTTATTCCATGGGGCAATTTCATGCCAAACCCAAACCAGGCATCTCTTGAAAGAGTACCAGTAATCTTACCTGATGGGACTCATGCCAATATCAACACTTTTCCACTTAACTTCTCTGAAGTAATTACATATCCATCTACTGGCGATTCTGCACTTGATGCAGAAGCATTTCGTAAATGGCAGTTCATAAGATTACCTGAGGAATTAGGTGGTAGAAAAAATGATGTATCTGCTCTCCGAGCATACAGTATGATATGTCTTCACCTTTGGTGTTTGTGGAAATATTGGCCAGATGAAGGAAGAAAGAGAGGTGAATGTCCTTGTCATGGTAGTATGTATGATCCAACAACTGGAACAGCTTTTCTAGGCCCTGCATCAGTACAAGCTCCTCCATCAAACACGTTAGCTGAATTGTATTTGGACATTGACTCAGATGGATTTGTATTTATCTTACCGCCAAAGTTTGATGTAAATACTAATGGAGTAATTGGATATGGCCGTTTCGCTTGAAAGAAGAACTGGCGTAGTTAGCCTCATTTACTGGATTTGGGATGGAATAGATAGAACAATCTTTACTGCAATCAAGTTTTCATTCCCTTCTAGATTTGTTAGTCCATTTGGATTCTTAGGGATGCTTACCTTTGTCGTATTTATCATTCTTGGAGTTTCAGGAGCTCTACTCATGTTTTACTATCAACCTATATTGGATAGGGCGTGGGATAGTGTTCAATTCATTAATGATGATGTTCCATTTGGTTTTCACATAAGGAATATTCACTATCATGGTTCCAATGCAATGGTACTCTTAGCTGTTCTTCACCTGTATTACCAATTCTTTAGTGGAAGATACAAAATTAGAAATCAAGTTTTATGGATGACTGGTGTCATTCTTGGTACTGTTACTATTCTTGAAGCATTTACTGGATATGATGTTATATTTAGTGAAAGAGCAGAACTTGCAATTAGTATTGCTGCATCTCTGACTACCTCAATTCCTGTAGTTGGACCGACTATTCGTGATGCTGCGCTGGGCAGTGGATTCTCGGACTTTGTGTTAAGATTCTATGCACAACATGTGTTCTTGTTACCAATAGTAATGCTAGGATTAATGGCAGTTCATTTCCCAAGATTCTTGGTATTTGATGTACCCATGGTCATGGCTATTTCTGGTGCTATTCTCATCACCGGTGGTGTGTTCCCAATTGATATGGGATTCAAGTTCGAGCCGACAGTCCCCCCAGGAGTAACTGTTCCTGAATGGTATCTCACAGCAATTTATGCATTCATGCGGACTCAGTATGACAAGTTTGTAACAGGACTGTTGTGGCCTCTGATATTCATCGCCTCGCTTCTGTTAATCCCATTCATTGACAGATACAAGAAATTCTCATGGAGAGACAGACCAATAGTTACAGCATTTGGTATTACTAGTATTGCTCAAATTATGGTTACCACATATTGGGGATTCTATATTTCACCTGACGTCACGATTCCATTAGTAGAGCGTTTGGTAATTGATCCGATATTCTTCTACTCTACAATGATCTTGTTAGTACCACTAGGATTTGGATTTACATACATGATGATTAAGCTTGCAAATGAAGCTGAAAGAAAAGCAAAACTTGCAAAAAGTAAAGGTCCACAGAAAGTTGCCACAATCAACCTTTCTGAAAAATGGATTAACTGGTTACTAGTTGCCTTGTTAGCATTCCAAGTATTCCTAAATATTGCAGCATATAATGCAGCTTTGACAGGAATGAAGAACATGTCATTATTCTTTGTTGGAATAATCTTGTTGGTGTTTGCAGCATTCTTCCATCTTTACAGATATGCTTTGAGTGAGGAACAAAAAGCACCACCACCTCCACCTATTCCAGAACAGGAAGAAAAACCAAAGCTAGCTGAAGCTGATGTATCTACTGAACCAAGTAAACTTCCAGAAGATACTGCGCCAGAAGGAAAACCAGAACCAAAAGAATTAGCTCAAGAAGTTCCTATACCAAAGACTCAAGCAGATTTGGGAGTTGGTGCAGATGACAATCCAAATCTTGATTCTGGCGGTCCTGACAAACCATGATTTCAAAAATTCTAAACAAGCTTTATAAGAACTTGAGAGATTGAAAAAATTATGAGTACACCTACGTCAAGTCATGCGTATGGTATAGGAGTCATTGCAATAATCATTGGCATATCTGTCTCGGTAGTGTTTTACACCTCATTTTATATTCCTGAATCTTTGGCAAAGCCATCTGTATCTGAACAAATCTTAAATCCTCAAAAAGATTTTATTATTGAAATTGTTCCAGGCTCAGTAATTGAAGGAAATGAAAACTATGTTCCAAACCAATCAAAAGTGTTATTGGGAATTAGCAACAAAGTAATTTGGAAAAATTTGGATGATATTGCTCATACAGTAACTCCTGATCACAGAGCCTCTGATGCATATAGTGGCGACTTTGGTTCTATAGGTGTCATTAAACCTGGTGAATCATATGAATTCTTATTTACTGAGATTCAAGAAATTCCTTATCACTGTGAACCTCATCCATGGATGACTGGAAAAATTCTTGTAGACCTGAGCAGATTCTAGATAGAATATTTTGCAAAAATTATTTGACTTTGAATTTCTTTATGTTGCTCAATAATTGATGCTCTAAATTTTATCTCATGTTCTTGCTTTGGTTCAAATTTTATTAGTGCGGTAAACTCTGCCTTGTTTTCAAGCATTTCGTCTTTGTTGATGAATAATCTTGAAACATTTTGTGATATGCTCTTTCCATTGAATGACTTGTAGACTATGTGTTCATTTGAATCTAAAATCTGGGTATTTATCACAACTCCATCATATCTTCCCGGATATGAAACAGAAATTGTTCCCTTGATTTCAGAATTTGGATGAATGTCAGTTGAATTTAGTTTGAATTCTATGTATTTCATGAAAACATCATCTCCAAATCAGAATAAATAATTTTGTTAAGCGGGCCCAAAGGGCTTCGATCCCTTGACCATTGGATTAGAAGTCCAACACTCTATCCATGCTGAGCTATGGGCCCAAAAACCTAGCAATTAATTACCATTTTAAGGGTTTACAGCCATTTCTTTTGGTAGTTGTCTCTTTCCATTTTAAAGAGAAATTGTTGTGCATATCCTGCATATGGACCAAAATAATTTACAATTTTTTCATGAAGAATGTCATATTGTTTTTCTGTAATTGTTTTTGTTTCAAGTTGAAATTCATTAAAAAAGTATTTTTCTAAAATTCTAATCATCCATCTATCTAATGGAAATGCCTCTAGTTTGTTTAATGAAAATAACATTATACAATCTGCAACCTTGTTTCCAACACCTGGAATAGAACAAATACTCTTCTTGGCCTCAAAATAATCCGATTTTTTCAAACTCTCAAAATTTATTTCTTTTGAAAAAATCATATTTGCAGATTCTTTGATGAATTTAGCTCGATATCCTACTCCACAATTTCTAATTTCATTAATTGATGCTTTACCAAGTTTCTCTGGTTTAGGAAATAAAAAAAACTCTTGATTTTCAAATTCTATCTTCGTTCCAAACTTTCTTGATATATTTTCAAGACTAGTTTTGATTTTTTGAATGTTGGAGTTTGAAGAAACAATAAATGAAATCAAACATTGAAAAGGATCTTGTTTAAGTAATCTTAATCCAAGATATTTTTTTACAGCTTTTTTAGTTGTATTATCTTTTGAAATTGATTTTATTATTTTTTCCATGTTATCTTTTTTTCTAAAAAAATCTATTTTGATATTTTGATATGATTTGATGCTTCCAGAATTATTAATTCTTAAAATATCTTGTCCATTAACACCATACCAATAATCTCCATTTTTTTTCCAAAGAAATACTTGGCCACTATTGATTGAATTTTCCACATTTATTGCATTATTGTTTTGCATTTCAGACAGTTATTGTTTCATTAACTGTTGGGGCATGTGCTTCAAACCCAAACTTTTCATGAATTTCTTGAGCAAATAGGTTACATGACTCTGAATCTCCATGAACTGTAAGCACTTTGGGATTTCCTTTGATTTTTTTCATCATTTCAAATAATTCATTTCTGTCTGCATGGCCTGAAAACTCTAATTGTTTTACCTCTGCTGTAACATTGACATCTTTACCTCTTGTTGAAACCTTTCCGGTTTCAAGTAATTTTCTTCCTGGTGTACCTTCACCTTGATATGATACTAGAGCAATTCCATTTTTATCATCAAATGCCAGATGCTGCAAATAAAATACAGCATTTCCTCCAGCTAACATTCCTGCAGGTGAGATTACTACACAAGGTTCTTCCATGGCACGTTTTCTTTCACTATGTTCTCTAATTGCAGTCGCACTATTAATTGCATCAGCAAAAACTTTTTGGTCTCGTAAATATTCTGGATGCCTAAACATTATTTCATTTACTTTGAGTGCCATTCCATCCATGATAATTTTGTGTTTAAAGTTTGCATTCTTTAAAATACATGCAATCTCTTGAGAACGTTCAACTGAAAATGATGGAATGAACAGTGTTCCTTTTCTATCCATTACTTCATTTGCAAATTCAATTAATTCCTCTTCTGATTCTCTTCTAGGTTTTTGCTCTGTTTGAGAATATGTGCTCTCAGTAATTAGAAGATCAATTTCACCTATGTCAAAGTCTGCTTCTCGAAGCATTCTTGAACCATTTGTTTTTATATCCCCCGTATAGAAAAGTCGTTTTTTCTCTGATTCTACCAAAACAGTACTACCACCAATTACATGCCCTGATTCTCTTAACTCGAAAGTTGCATTTCCCTTGGTAACTTTTTGTTTAAATCCAATCTCCTTAGCATTTTTCATCATGTTGTTTAGTTCAGGTAGGTCAAATGGGTGTAAATTCTTTTCAATTTTTAGCATATCTTCAATCAATAACTTTGATAGATCAAAGGTTGGTGGTGTGGCATAGACATTTGTATTTCCACTTACAAAAAGGGATGGTACATTTCCTGAATGATCTAAATGAGCATGAGTAATTATGATTGCATCTAGATCTTTTGGTTTTACATGAAGTGGATATACTGGAGGAGTTCCTCTCCTTCCAAACATTACTCCATAATCAAGCAAGAGTTTTGTTCCATTACAATTAACTAAAAAACCAGATCTACCAACTTCGTTTGCAGCTCCTAAAACTTTAACATCCAAGAATTAAGATAAATTTTCATGGATGTTAAAACCTTCTTAGAGTAGAATTGATCGTAATGTCTATTATGGAATCTACAAAAGCTTTAATTACTGTAAGCTAAGATCCGATCCGCATGGGAAGGACTTATGAAGAATGGATTAAGACGCAAGATCAAGCAGTAGTCGCTAAAGTACGTAAAGGTGACGAAGCGAACAAACCCCTCTTAAACCAAATTAACTGGATATGGGTTAGTAATCTATTAAATAAGAAACCAGAACTAAATCCTTCTGCTGCAGAATTACTTGACTGGGTTACTTCTGGTCAAATAGACGCAATGAGAAAATAGACGTGTAAATCACGTTAACTTTATGTTTAAATTCAATTTCCTTAGCATTTTTCATCATGTTGTTTAGTTCAGGTAGAGTAATTATGATTGCATCTAGATCTTTTGGTTTTACATGGATTAGAGTAAATCCGATCATTATACTTTTTATGTAATCTTCAAAAGCTTTAATTAGTGTAAGCTAAGATCCAATCCACATGGGAAGAACTTATGACGAATGGATTAAGACGCAAGATCAAACACTAGTAGCCGCAACACGCAAAGACGATGAAGCAAACAAACCAATCTTAAATCAACTAAACTGGATTTGGTGTAAAAACATGTTGGATAAGAAACCAGAACTAAATCCCTCTTCTGCAGAATTACTTGACTGGGTTACTTCTGGTCAAATAGACGCAATGAGAAAATAAACGTGCAAAACACGTCAACTTTTTGTTTTTTAAACTTCTTAATCTAATTTCTGCGCATATTTTTTTCGCGATCAATTACATAACAGGGTTATGAATTTCAATCATGGTTTAAATAGTCACCACACAAAGTTACTATTGTAATGCCAATAGCAATACTTCCAGACATTGACGAACAAAGATGTATCGGGTGTGCACTATGTGTAGAAATCTGTACAACACTTGGTCCAGATGTCCTTAGAGTAAAACCAGTTGAAGGCTGGAAGAGAGGTAAAGCATTTGTATTTTATCCAGAGAGATGTATTTCTGATGGTGCATGCATCGGTGTATGCCCCACAAAATCAATCTTTTGGATGAGACCAATGAATTATACTGCTGGACAACCAGTTCCTCTTCACAAAAACGGTGTCTTCGTCAAAGGTTGGGCAGAAGACGCAGCACTATAAACTGAATCTTTTAGCACACACTCTTTTTTCTTATTTTTAACTAAAAAAAGGATTTTTTCTTGATTTTTTTTGATAGTGTTTTTACAAAATATTTCAAGAATTTGTCGTTTTTATCATAATGAATTTCCGAAAACTTGTTGTTACCAAAGAAACATCTCCATGTCTTTTCAAACGTAGGGAATTCTTTTGGATCAAAATCTATCCTAGTAGTTTCATGATGTGCAGCTGGAAAGATATCTGAAATCTCAATTGGAATTAATCCTAACTGAGGATTATATTGGCATACCTGCATTGAATCAAAATCCTTGAATTTTCTTTTTAGTCCAACATATTGCTGTGACAAATATCCTGGTTTTGAACTTGACTCTTTGGTGATGATAAGTTTCTTTTTCTTTGATTTGAATTTTCTAACCATGTTATGATATGCTTGAACCTCTGGGCGAAATTGGTCTTCTTTATCATATAGGAAAATAGCCTTTTCTTTGAATTTTGGCGTAGTTACACCAAGAAATTCGTAATTATTTGTCATGACTTCAATCATTTCAAATAACTTGGGATGAGCTCTTGCCTTTTTCATTACATATTCCCATAATCTTCCTTCATGGATTGCTTGCTTCACCTTATCGACTTCAAGTTTTATTGCATAGAGGTTATGAATTGCTAGTTGATTGATTTTTTCAGTTGTCTCAAGCTGGCGTAATTCATTGGGAGTGTATTTTGAGCACACTTCACAATTACATGGAAATACAACAATATCGGACAAATATCGTGTGCCATCATCTGTGATGTATCTCTGATGTTTGGCGTAAAGCATGTAGGATGCTGAATCAAATGTATCACATCCTAAAGCAACTGCAAATGGTATTGTTAGAGGGTGTCCTGCTCCAAAAAGGTGTAAAGGAACAGAATGTGGAATATGTTTTTTTGCAGCAACAATCATCTGTGCTAATAGTCTATATTCATACGACTCCATAAATTCAACTGGACTTCCTAAAGCCAACATCTGAAAACCAATGTCTACCAATCTCTTTGTTGACTTTGCAACAAGTTCAAAGTGTTCTCCTCCCTGAATTGGACCAATCCAAATCTGACCATTGTCTTTACTGTCATCAAGTGTCTGCTTTGAAACTTTGAGAGTATGTTTAACATATGCTTCAGCTTTTTTTAATGGTAGTCCAAATCCTGTTGGTTTATCAAGTGGAATTGCAAAATCACTTAAAATTCCTTTTTCAAAATTTGCCATCTCTGATGGTGAAACTTTAACATCTCCATATTCTAGAACTTGATAACCTCCAGAATCTGTCATGATTGCACCATTAAAATCTATAATCTTATGAATTCCTTTTTTTACAGCTTCATCACCGAAATTGTTTTTGGTAATGTATGCATTTGTAATTACTAAATCAAAACCAATCTCTTGAATTTTTTTTGATGGGATTGTTTGCTTTACTGGATGAATAACAGGAACATATGCCGGTGTCTCAATTTTTCCATGATTAGTATAAAGAGTACCTATTCTTCCTGCCAAATCAGTTTTGGAAATTTCAAACAAGTAACTACACAAACTTAAAGGCGTTATTTAATCAATCAACAAAAAATTTTTTTAAATCATTATTTTTTGTAACCAAATCAAGCCAATCTATCTCTTCATTACCTATATTGCTAGAAATTAGAGTCATGACTTTTTCTACCACTTCCTGAATGCTTTTTCCACTAGTGTTTATTTGGAATACTTTCTCTTGGAATTTAATTATTGCGTCATGTGCAATAATACCTAACACTTCACTACCCAAATTCTCCATACTTTTCTTGTCTGTGTAATTTCTTTCTTTGTAGACTGAGATCAAGTCATAGGGATTTCTTCTCAAAACAATCATTATCTTTACTTTATTTTTGTCAAAAACATAAGGTGCTAAATGACCTACAATCACATTTTTCTCTGAAATTTTTTGTTCAAGGATTTTTTCTAGTTTTGAAGTATCCACATCATTTGTATCTTTATTTTTTTCAAACAATCCTGCATCTTTTGCTATGCTGTTGATGTCAATTATAGACAGTTCAAGCTTTTCAGCAATTTCCTGTGTAATAGTATGTTTTCCAACTCCTGGATTTCCAGTAATTACTATTGACATATGATAAAATCACGATGAACTGCATTAAACGATTTCTGCAATACTAATAAGTAGAATTGGATTTTTGACTATATTGCAAATTGGTTTATTTGGTAAAGCAAATGTAGGAAAATCAACATTTTTCTCAGCTGCAACTGAAACTCCCGCCACATCAGGTAATTTTCCTTTTACAACAATTGAACCAAATATCGGTGTGGCTTATGTTAAAGCAGATTGTGCTTGTAAACATTTTGATATTCAACATGAAAATGAATTATGTGTTAATGGCACTCGTTTCATTCCAGTTAAACTCATTGATGTTGCAGGATTGGTTCCAGGTGCACATGAAGGAAAGGGATTAGGAAATCAATTTCTTGATGATGCAAGACAAGCTGAAATCTTGATTCATGTAGTTGACATTGCTGGAAGTACTGATATTCAAGGACAACCAGTTCCAGTTGGAACACATGATCCTCTAGAAGATGTTGTATTTGTTCAGGATGAATTTGATCAATGGTTTGCAGATATTCTAAAAAGAGAATGGGACAAGATTATCCGTGAAATAGATCAGAAAAGAGCAAAACTTACTGATGGCATTGCAAAACGATTCACTGGATTAGGTATTAAAGACTATCAAGTACAAAAAGTGTTACAAACACTAGGTCTCATTTCTAGAAACCCAAAGGAATGGAATGATTCTGATATCCAAACTTTTGTTAAAGAATTAAGAAAAAATACAAAACCAATAATTATTGCTGCAAATAAAGCAGATCTTTGTCAAGATCTTGACATTCTTAAAAAAATTTCAGATCCTGTGATTCCTTGTAGTGCTGAAACTGAGTTACTTTTACGAAAAGCATCAAAAGCAGGAATTATAAATTATTCTCCTGGAGATGAAGATTTTAAAATTATCGAAGGAAAAGAAATTCTACCTCCTCAACAAAAAGCACTAGATTTGGTAAAGTCTGTGCTTTCTAAAATTTCATCCACCGGGATTCAGAAAATCCTTAACACTGCTGTTTTTGATTCACTAAAATTTATTGTTGTTTATCCTGTAGAAGATGAAACTAAACTGACCAACAAAGATGGCGTCATTTTGCCTGATACAAAATTACTTCCACAAGATTCTACTGCAAAAGATTTAGCAGGTTTAATTCATGCAGATATTGCTAAGGGATTCTTACATGCAATTGATTGTAAAACCAAACAAAGAATCAGTGGTGATCAGAAACTAAAAAACGGTGATGTGATCAAAATTGTATCCACATTAAGTAGGGGATAGTATGCTGGGTTTGGGAATAGAAAGTACCGCTCATACATTTTCTTGTGCTATAATTGAAAAAAAAGGAAAAAAAGGTAGGATTCTTTCTGATGTCAGAAAAATTTATCATCCTGCAGAGGGAGAAGGAATTCACCCTAGAGAAGCATCACGTCATCATATTGAAAATAGTTCTCCAGTGTTATCTGAATGTCTTAGAGAGGCAAATACTACAATCAAGGATCTGGATCTTATTTCTTATGCTGCAGGTCCGGGATTAGGTCCATGTTTACGTGTTGGCGCAGTTGTAGCAAGATCTTTAGCTTCTTTTTATAAAATTCCAATTTATCCTGTTAATCACGCAATTGGTCACATTGAATTAGGAAAATTACTAACAGGAGCAATCAATCCTTTGGTACTTTTAGTATCTGGAGGACATACCATGCTTCTGGCATTTCTTGACAAACAGTGGAGAGTTTTTGGTGAAACTTTAGATATTACATTGGGTCAACTACTTGACCAATTTGGGAGATCTATTGGATTTGCTTCTCCATGTGGAAAAAATATAGAAGAGTTGGCATCCATATCTTCAAACTATGTTACACTACCATATTCAGTAAAAGGAAATGATGTTTCTTTTTCAGGTTTATTGTCTGCAACAAAATCTATTGCAAAGAAAAGTAAAGTTGATGCATGTTATTCACTTCAAGAAACTGCTTTTGCAATGATTAGTGAGGTTGTAGAGCGTGCCTTGTCATTTACAAGCAAAAAAGAATTGTTGATAGTAGGTGGTGTTGCAGCTAACAAAAGATTATCTGAAATGCTTCAAGATGTATGTAAACGACACGGATGTAAATTCTTTGCAGTTCCATTACAATATGCCGGAGATTGTGGAAGTCAAATATGCTGGACTGGACTTTTAGAATCACAAGTCAAGCAAGGTACTTTGCTAAAAGATACTTTAATTACACAATCTTGGAGATTAGATTCAGTTAAAATAGATTATTGATTTTTGTTATCATTAATTGCTTTATCAATACTTTTTAGCCAACTTTTTGTGCTGAAAACTCCAAACTTGTAAGTCTGTTCACCCTTACTTGTCTTTATCGTAAAACATACTTTTTTTATTAGTAATCCTTCCTTCCATACTTTAGTCACATTATCCAATGAAACATCCAGTATAGTATCACCAATGTTTTTAGAAAAATCTATTATTCTTGCTCTAGTTTTGTCAAATGCTAACCTCTTGTTTGTTAATGTTAGAATCCCTGAACTTAAATTGTCTTCACTACAATCTTCTTGTTTTATTTTTTTTTCTCCTTCTTCCATGATTAATTTTTATTGAATTACTTTGGATATAATGTTAATGAAATTAAGAAAAAAGGGCGCAGAAGCTGACATATATCAAACTAAATGGCAAAATTCTAAAGCAATTCTCAAAATTAGAAAAACAAAAACTTATCGTAATCCTTCACTTGATTTAAAAATACGTAAACAAAGAACAATTAAAGAATCTCAAATTATATCTCTAGTAAAGTCATTTGGAATCCCAACACCTCTTGTTTACTTTGTAAACTTAGAAAAAGCCTTGATCGTAATGCAAGAAATTCCTGGAAAACTAGTTCGTGATTTACCTGAATTAAAAATTATTGAATTATCAATAGAGATTGGAAAATTAGTTGGTATGCTGCACAAAAATGGAGTAATGCATGGAGATTTGACAACATCAAATTTCATCTTGCACCAAAATACTGTTTTTGTCATTGATTTTGGATTGTCTCAAAATACAATAAAACCTGAAGATCATGCAGTTGATTTGAGATTAATCAAAGAAATTCTTAACAGTGCTCATGCAAAAATCATGGAGACTGCTTGGAAAAACTTCTTAATTGGTTACAAATCTATTGTTGGAAATGTAAATTACATTAAAATCACAAAACTAGTTTCAGATATAGAAAGTCGTGGAAGGTATGCAGCAGTCATTTGATCTATTTTTTGTATCCTCAAATAGTCACAAATACCAAGAGGCAAAAAAAATTTTAGATTCCTTTGGAATAAAACTTGGTTTTCTCAAATCAGATTTAGAAGAGATTCAATCAAATTCACTTAAAGATGTTGCATCAAAAAAAGCAAAAGATGCATTTTTCAAATGCAAAAAACCTATAATAATAGAAGATGATGGTCTGTTCATTAATTCACTAGATGGATTTCCAGGTCCGTATTCATCATATGTTTTCAAAACAATTGGAAACAAAGGAATTCTTAATCTCTTAAAAAATAATAGAAAGGCAAAGTTTGTTTCTATTATTAGTTATTGTGATGAAAAAACCCTAAAATCCTTTGATGCAAAACTTGATGGTACTATATCACATTCACAAAAAGGAACAGGTTGGGGATATGATCCAATTTTTTTACCAAAAAATACAAGGAAAACATTTGCTGAAATGAATAACAAAAATGAGTTATCACATAGGTACAAAGCACTGAAAAAATTTTCTAATTGGTATTTACACAAGTAGAAATATAACGATCAATTAATTGTTCATTATTCTGCAAAACTGAAATTCTTGAAACAAAACTTTCATCCATAATTGAAAATATCTTACTTTGTTTTGCAACCTGTTCACTAAAATTTTTTATTTCTTCCATTTCTAACATATTAGAATGTTCTAATCTGTTAGTTGAACGACCAATGTGCATGTATGATTTTATTTCAATAAAGTGAGGACTTGCTTTTCTGACCATTTCTGCAAATGCTGGAATCATTTCTTTTATGTCATTATAGCCTCGAATTAGGGTAATTCTTAGAACTGTTCTTGTATTCAAATGCTTTAACATGGCAAGTGTTCTATTCCATCTTTCCCATGAATCACCATACTTTGGTCTGTTTATTTTTATAAATGATTCATAATCTGCAGCATTAGTTGATAAGTACAACTGTGTTGGTAATGCATCTTCATCTTGTAATCTTTGAATCATATCTGGTTCTTGTCCATTAGTTACAAGAAAAGTTGATTTTGTTGCTTTAAGTGAGTGTAGATATTTGATTAGTTCTGGTAATTTTGGATACATTGTTGGTTCACCAGAAAGTGAAATTGAATAATGACTAGGCAATAATGATTCATCTAATCTTTGTTTATCATTTCTTGAATCTCCATAATATCCATTGATCAGTTTTTTTCTTTCAGCCATTAATTTTGTTAAAATTTCTTCAGGCTCTGCAACTTGTTCTGGTTTCATTTTTAATAATTCATAAAATTCCATTGGTCTCCAACAATATACACAACGATTCTCGCAATACATTCCTGCTGGGGAAAACTCCATGCATCCATGAGTTGAAATTCCATAAAACTTGTGTTTATAGCAATCTCCTTCATGTTTGAATGATTTTTTTGTCCAATGGCATAGTGCTACTGTAGAATGGTCAGCAACACCATACTTTGCTTTTTTTAACTGCTTAACTATTCTAGGTTTTATCTGAATTAAACGATCATCTTCCTCAATTGTTTCGTCAGAGCAACTCATGAGTTTAGATCTTGTTTTGGTTTACTTAAATTGATCGAGTTTTTTGTCCAACATGGAAATTTTTCTCAAATCTATTTTGATTTTGAATAGATTTCAGAGTGAGGTTTATTTACTGGATCCTCAAGGTAATTTTAGCATTGAAAAAAATACATTTGTTACCATTCCTAGTTTTACTTTTAACTACATTAACTAGTATGCCTATAAACTACACTTTTGCCGCTAATGACTTAGATAATGACGGTGTTGAGGATTCGGTGGATGCATGTCCAAATTTGCTAGAAGATTATCAGGGAGCCATTGATGGCTGTCCATCAAACTTTGTTCCATGGTACGATGAAGACTTTGATGGAATACAAGATCATTTAGATCAATGTCCAAATCTCAGAGAAAATTACAATAGATTCCAAGATGAAGACGGTTGTCCTGATACAGTTCCTAGTACTGGAGTAGGTGGAGCCCCTGATTCTGATGGTGATGGTTTTATTGACTTGGTAGATTTGTGTCCAAATCAACCAGAAACATTCAATGGTATTTTAGATACTGACGGCTGCCCTGACACTTTTGGTTCAGGTGACAGAGATAGAGACGGAGTTCCTGATAATCTAGATCAATGTCCACTAAGTGCAGAAACTTATAATAGATTCCAAGATGAAGATGGCTGTCCTGATTCTGTTAGTGGTTCTACTTTTGTTGA
>Ga0209997_10000145_pt1 | contig 21141 bp, 23 predicted proteins | sample CR04metaG_FD_182079 | JGI IMG/M metagenome (GOLD analysis project Ga0209997, IMG submission 182079) | Deep subsurface microbial communities from Mariana Trench to uncover new lineages of life (NeLLi) - CR04 metaG (SPAdes) (version 2) | ecosystem: Environmental > Aquatic > Marine > Ocean trench...
CACATTCGGTCATATACAAATGTGAACATCACGGATTAACGAGTGTAATTATTAATAAAGGAATTTTAAAAACACTTCCAAAACCAACGAGGATTGGAATTTTAGTACATTTTTCTGGAAGCACATCGCTTTCGTCATTTCCTAACAGAAAGATGCTAATAGGTTCTGTTGAAGAAGCAATTAGATTAGGGGCAGATGGAGTATCTCTTCACATAAACATTGGCGGCAAGGAAGAACCAGAAATGTTAGAACAGTTGGGAAAAACCTCTGAACAATGTCACAAATGGAATGTGCCACTTTTAGCAATGATGTATCCAAGAGGAGAAAAGATCAAAGACCCACATGATCCTGAAATTGTTGCACATGTAGCACGAATAGGAGCAGATTGTGGAGCAGATATTGTAAAGACAGTATACACAGGAGATGTTGATTCATTTTCAAAAGTAGTTAAAGGCACACCAGTTCCAATTGTGATTGCAGGAGGACCAAAAGCTAAAACTGATTTGGATTTACTTCAGATGACTGAAGATGCTATGAAGGCGGGAGCAAAAGGTGTAACATATGGAAGAAATATCTTTGGACATAAATCCCCTGAACAAATGGTTAGAGCACTAGCATCTATTATCTTCAATAAGGAAACAGCACAGGAAGCTTTAAAAAAAATTGATAAAAAATAGAGAACTCATAATTTCACCAAAGGTATCTATGCCTCAACTTGGCAAATTTTTACAACATCTTGAAAATGAGGGATTACACATAGTCTATGTTGATCCAAAAAAAATTTCTAAAATCAAAACAAAGCTTTCAACCATTTATCCATCAGCTAAAGCAAAATACGTAATTTTAGATAAAGAATCATCTGCTAAACCAAAAGGAAAGAAGGTTGGCAAAAAATTCAAAGTTTTATCAAATAAAGATATTGATAAAATCTTAGTTTCAGCAAAAAAAGGGTTAGATTTTGTCATTATTGAAGTAAAAGATTGGAAGATAATTCCACTAGAGAATATTATAGCTAAATTACATAAAATTCATACCAAGATATTTGCACTTGCAAGAAATCCGGAAGAAGTACGTAAGATGTTTTCGATTCTTGAGGTAGGAGTTGATGGAGTAATATTCAACACAGGTTCTATTAATCAAGTAAGAGAAGTCCTAGTTTATCTTGGAAGTAAAAGCTTTGAGTTACAACCTGCAAAAATTATTGAAATTAAAGAAGTAGGTGATGGAGAGAGGGTTTGTGTAGATACTGCATCAATGTTGCATAAAGGAGAAGGAATGTTGATAGGAAATAGATCAAACTTTATGTTTCTAGTTCATAATGAATCTGTTGGATCCTCATTTACATCTCCTAGACCATTTAGAGTAAATGCAGGTGCAGTTCATTGTTATACAATTGCTCCAGATGGTACAACAAACTATCTTTCAGAGATTGAAACAGGTTCTGAAGTTTTGATGCTTGATTCAAAAGGAAAGGCGCGAAGAGTTACTGTAGGTCGCTCAAAAATTGAAAGGAGACCAATGCTAATGATCAAGGCACAAGCAGGTGATGAGGTAGGCGGAATAATTGCACAAGATGCAGAAACTATTCGTTTTATAAAACCAAATGGCCACTTAGTATCTGTTACACATCTCAAAAAAGGAGATTCTGTTCTGGTACATTCTACAGCAGCAACAGGTAGACATTTTGGAATGGAAGTTTCTGATGAATACATCTTAGAAAAATAAACATGGCTTTCAAAACGTGTGTTACAATAGCAGAAAAAACTCCAAAAAAATTTGATTTAATTTTAAAAAAAGCCCTAAAAAAATCAGATTATGCCGAATTAAGATTTGATTTTTTAAAACCCATAGAAATTCCAGAAGCACTTGAATTAGTCAAAAAAAAATTAGGAAAATGTGTATGCACGTTAAGACCATCTTCAGAAGGAGGAAAATTTCAAGGAACTGAAAAAGAAAGGATTTCTATTTTAAAATTAATTGCAGAGTATCGTCCATTTCTTTTGGATATTGAGTTTAATACATTAAGAAAAAATAAAAATCTTCATAATTATGTAAAAAAAACTAAAACTGAGATTTTGGTTTCTTGGCATGATTTTAAAAAAACTCCTAGTGTATCTTCTTTAAGAAAAATGAGCAGACAAATGCTCAAATTTTCAAAATTTATCAAAATTGTAACAAGTGCAAAAACGATTAATGATTCCTCTAACGTACTTTCACTTTACAACAATTCTCCAAAATCAAATCTAATTGCATTTGCAATGGGAGATAATGGAAGAATGTCCAGAATCCTTTGTCTTTACTTAGGTTCTCCATTTACTTATGTCTCACTTGGAAAACCAGTTGCGCCAGGACAATTCAGTTTAGAACAAGTAAAGAAACTTCTAAAAAAAACATAGCAAATCAAATCTGAAGTTTGGGTTTTAATTGATAGGTAAAATCTACTAAATCAATTAGCATTCCATTCTGAAAGAAATAGGACGATTTTAGTAAGTTCTTAAACAAAAATACGATTTGTTCGTTGTTTGTATGATAAAACAAACTAATTGCTTTAAACGAAAAATGGATAATAAAATTAGAGAAGAATTTGAAAAAGATTGGAGTATTACTCGCATTAGTTGTAATTTCTGGATTTGTTGCAGGCCAGGAAGCATTTGCATTTTCAGAGCCTCCAACAAAGGGCGAAAAACAATTTATGTCAATATTATTTTTAGCTGGATTTGTAGGAATTTATACAGGTATAATTTATGTGCGTAAATCTTCACAAATTAAACTAAAAATCAATCAACTATAGAATTTCCAGAAAAAATTGACTATACGAACTTTGCTTAAATGATATCAATAATCAAATACACTGTTTTTTAGGCTTATATCATTCATTAAATTGAAAAAACTAGATGATTAAAACATATGCTGTGATAGGAGATCCGATAGATCATACTTTATCTCCAAACATTCACAATGCAGCATTTAGAGAACTTGGTCTTGATTGTACATACATTGGATACAGAATTCCAAAAGGTGAATTAGCAGCTGGAATTGAATCATTAAAAAAAATAAAGATTAGTGGATTTAATGTAACTATTCCTCACAAAGTAGAGATGATCAAATTTCTTGATAATGTTAGTGAAGAGTGCAGTTTAATCGGGGCAACAAACACGGTTTCAAATTTTGATGGAAAACTAAGTGGTTATAATACAGATATGGATGGATTTTTAGATCCGCTAAAAAGGCGAAATCTAAGCGTGAAAGATTCAAACGTATTGCTAATTGGGGCAGGAGGAGCTGCCAGAGCAATTACTGCAGGATTTGCTAAAGAAAAAGCCAAAAAAATAACAATTGCAAACAGAACATTACAAAATGCAAATGTACTTGCCCAATTTGCGCATAAAATTGGAATTGAAGCTAATGCAATAACATTAGATCAAGTGGGAGAATCTGCTTCAGAATATAATTTTATTGTAAATGCAACGTCTATTGGATTAAAAAATGAATCAAGTCCAATCTCAACAACAACTATCAATAAAAAAACTATTGTTTATGACATTGTGTATAAGCCAATTAATACAGATTTAATTAAAAAATCCAAAGAAAATGGAGCTACAATCGTTTATGGATATGAAATGCTTTTGGGTCAGGCAGTTATAGCCTTTAAAATATGGCATGAAATGGAAGCCCCTTATGATTCCATGAAAAAATCAATCTTAGGAGGGTTCTGATGACAGTGGTTGAAGCTACATTACATGGAGCAATTTCTATAGTAAGTGCTATTGCAACAGGAAAGGGTGCAACAATTGGCATATCATTAAAAACTAAGGCATTGATTAAGACTTCACCTGGGAATGGGATTTTTATTGAATCAAGAAATAAAACAATTAGTTCACGTCTAATTAACAAAGTTATTCAGAAGGTTATTCCAAAAAATGAACTTGAGAAAACGAAGATAAGAATTTCATTAGAATCAGAAATTCCTACTGGATATGGATTAAAGAGTTCAAGTGCAATTTCATCTGCAGTTGCTTTAGCATGTGCAAAAATATTTAGGCCAAAGTGGTCTGATAACCAAATTCTACTTGCAGGAGTAGATGCATCAATAGAAAGTAGAGTTAGTATCACAGGAGCTTATGACGATGCTTGTGGATGTTATTATGGAGGATACACAGTCACTGATAACTATAAAAGAAAAATTATCAAATCTGAGAAAGGTCCTAGTAATTTAATTTCTATAATTTTTATTCCAAAATCAAGAAAACGAGGTAATGTAAAAAATCTAAAGAATCTTAGTGCAATTTTTGAGCAAGCTTGGAACCTTGCTCGTAATTCAAATTATTGGAATGCCATGATACTAAATGGAATTGCGACCTCTACTATTCTCAATTCTGACCCAAAACTAATAACAGATTTAGTTGAAAAAGGGGCACTTGGGGCTTCAGTTTCAGGAAACGGTCCAGCAGTAGCAGCTATATGTAAAAAAGAAGATTCAGTAAATATAAAGAAGGTTTTTTCAAATCTTGTCGGAACAACAATAGTTTCTAAAATTAATAATAAAAAGGCTGAAGTTAATGAGTTGTAAAATAGAAAAATCCAAACTTTCTGGAAAAATATTTTGTCCATCAAATAAGAGCTATACTCACAGGGCGATTATGATAGCATCATTAATTGACGAAACAAGTAAAATAAAAAATGTTCTTCAATCAAGTGACACTTGTGCAACCATTGAAGCATGTAAAATCTTTGGGGCACAAATTAAAGAAAATGGAAATGACTTAGAAATCAAAGGAATTAAAGAGTTTAAGAACTTTAGTGCCAAAATTGATGCGCAAAATTCTGGTACAACGATAAGAATTGCAACAGCAATGGCTTCACTTTCAGAAGGAAAAACGGTCCTTACAGGTGATGATAGTCTAATACAAAGACCAATGCAACCATTACTTGATGCGTTAGAATCTCTAGGTGCAAAATGTTCCTCAACTGACGGAAAACCTCCAATTTCAGTTTCTGGGGTTATAGAAGGGGGGGAAGTAAACATACCAGGAAACATTTCAAGCCAATTTGTTACTGCACTTATGATAATTGCTCCAAGGATGCAAAAAGGTCTAGTATTGAACATCGAAGGAGATTTGGTATCAAAACCTTATCTTGACGCAACAATTAATGTAATGGAAAAATTTGGTGCAAAAGTTGATACCATTACTTCATACAAAAAATACCAGATTACTCCACAAAAGTATAAACCAGCTACAATAACAGTTCCTGCTGATTTTTCAAGTCTTGCCTTGCTACTTTCGTCTGCGGTATTACTTGGAGATGATTTAACATTTGAAATTACTAAGGGAGATCTACCCCAAGGAGATGAAAAGATAATAGATATTTTAAAAATTTTGGGAGTAGATGTAGTCATAAATAAAGAAACCGTCAATGTAAGATCTCCTGAACAGCTGAAAGGCGGTAAATTTGATTTAAAAAATACCCCAGACCTTCTGCCACCACTTGCAATATTAGCACTTAAAACATCAAAACCAATTGAGCTTTTCAACGTGAAACATGCAAGATACAAAGAAACAGATAGGATTGCGATTCTTTCACGAGAGCTGCAAAAGTTGGGAATAAAAGTTAAAGAAAAAGAAGATGGTATGATTTTAGAATCTCCAGAAAAACTACATGGAGCGAAATTGAATTCTGAAAATGATCATAGATTGTTTATGGCATTTTGTATTGCCGGTATGTTTGTTGGTGATTGTACAGTTACAAATCCTAAATCAATTTCTGTATCTTATCCTAATTTCATTTCGGATATGAATAACGTGGGTGGAAAAATAATATCTAATCTATAAGAATTATAAGCATCAATTAGTTAATCTCAATTATTGTCTGGAAGTTCTATCGGTCATAGATTAGTACTCACAAGTTTTGGAGAAAGTCATGGAAAATGTGTGGGTGGTGTTTTAGATGGATGTCCAGCTGGATTAGAGCTTGAAGAAAAAGATATTCAAAAAATGCTTGACTATAGAAGGCCTGGACAATCATTGGTTTCTACGCAAAGAAAGGAACTCGATAAGGTGGAGATTATCTCTGGAGTGTTTAGGGGATACACAACGGGTGCTCCCATTACAATGATAATTTGGAATAAGGATCATGATTCACGAGTTTACAAAAATTTTACAACAAAGATGAGACCTGGACATTCAGATTACCCTGCGCTAGTGAAATACAAAAAATTCAATGATTATCGCGGAGGTGGAAGATTCTCAGGCAGACTAACTGCTACGCATGTTCTTGGAGGAGCAATTGCTAGAAAATTACTAAAGGTTACTTTGGGTATTGATACAAATGCTTACACTTACCAAATTGGGAAAATTAAAATGAAAAATCAATTCATTCCAAAAATGATTAAATCGATTTATTCAAATGAAGTCAGATGTCCTGAAGAGAAATCTGCAAGATTGATGAAAAAAGCAATTCTTGATGCAAGAAAAAAGGGAGATTCTCTTGGAGGAATAATAGAATCAATTACTACAAATTTACCAGTAGGTCTAGGTGATCCAATTTTTAGTTCGCTAGAATCAGATCTTGCCAAAGCTCTCTATTCAATTCCAGCAGTCAAAGGAGTAGAGTTTGGTTCAGGGTTTGCAGGTTCAGAATCAGTTGGTTCAAAAAATAATGATCTCTACACTATCAAGAAAGGAAAAATTATTACAAAAACCAATAACGCAGGAGGGATTTTAGGAGGATTATCTAATGGCATGCCAATAGTTCTAAGAGTGGCCTTTAAACCAGCATCATCAATCTCAAAAACACAAAGTACTGTAGACATTAAAACAAACAAACTAACTACTTTGAAAATTGAGGGAAGGCATGATCCTTGTGTTGTACCAAGGGCACCACCAGTAGTGGATGCTTTTGTATCATTAACATTAGCTGATCATGCATTGATTGGTGGTTTCATAAAACCAGTTCTATAATACCATGTCTGAAATAGATAATCTTCGAGACAAAATAGATGAGATTACTCTTGAAATGATCAAATTACTTAAAAAAAGAACGGTCATTGCAAAAGAAATTGGAACTATAAAAAAAGATCTAGGAATGAATGTAACAGATGAAAAAAGAGAAGATAGTCTAAGATCAAAAGTTGTCACCTTATGTTCAGAAATTGGAATTGATGAAGCAATAGGTACTAGATTTCTTAATTTTTTGTTAAATGAATCAATTAAGGTACAAACCACAAGTAAACAAACTCATCTTTCAATTTTTTTAAAAGCAAAATCCTTAGAACAACAAGGTAAAAAAATTATTCATATGGAAGTAGGTGAACCCGATTTTCTTCCCCCAGAAATTGTTAAAGATGCTTTAGAAGAAGTATACGATAAAGGATTTATAAAATACGGTCAAGTCAAGGGAATGCCACGGTTTCTTACTACACTTGCTAAAAAGACTAGCAAAAAATATGATCTTGAAATAAAACAAGAAAACATCATTGTATGTCCTGGAGCAAGATACGCAGTCTACTTAGCTATTACAACACTTCTTAATCCAGGTGATGAGATAATTGTGTTTGAACCTGCATGGCCAGCATACAAAGACTGTGCTGAAAATGCTGGAGTTAAAACAAGAACAATTAAAACAACTCTTGAAAATAATTGGGAGCCATCAATTAATGAGATTAAAGAAACAATTAACTCCAACACAAAGATGATTGTCTTAAATTATCCAAATAATCCAACTGGAAAAATTCTACAAGAAAAAATTCAAAATGAAATATTGGACCTTGCAATCAAACATGAACTCTACGTACTTAGTGATGAGATTTATGCCCAATATTCTTATGAGGATTGGAAAAGCGTCTTATCATATAATTACAAAAAGGCCATTATAACTCAATCATTTTCCAAATCGCATTCGATGACAGGATTTAGGATTGGTTACGCCATTTCTACTCCGGAAATAATTGAAAAAATGGCAAAACTTCAAGCAATATGCCTAACAAATGTCTCTGAGCCCATCCAATATGTGGCTATGAGGGCTCTTGAGGCTGATACATCCAATAATTCTAATATCGTTAAAGCTAGATTAGACATTATGATTAAAAAAGCAAAGGAAATTGGACTTGATTTTGTAAAACCTGATGGTGCTATGTATTTATTTGCAAAAGTAAAAAAAGATGGTTTTGATGCAAATGATTTTTCAAATAAATTACTTGATCATGGGCTGGCCGTAGCTCCTGGAGGAGGATTTGGTGATTTCAAAAACTTTATCAGACTTTCTGCATGCCAAGATGAAAAAAAATTAGTTGAAGGAATGAACATACTTGATAATGTTCTCAAAGGAAGAAAATGAATAAAACAATTTCGATCCTTGGGATAGGGGGGAAGATGGGAAGATGGTTTGCAAAGTATTTCCTAGAAAATGGTTTTGAGGTAATAGGTTATGATATTGAAGAAGAATTCAACATAAAATCAGTTATCAAAGCTAATTCTCTTGTAGGAGCTGTACTTAAAGCAGAATATGTAATTTTATGTACACCTACTAGGAGAACCCCAGAAATTATTCGTCTAATTGCCAAAGAAATGAAAAGAGGTTCATACCTTATTGAAATTTCTTCACAGAAATCTAAGACATCTGTTTCACTTGCTAAAATGCCATCAAAAATCAACCCAATTTGTATTCATCCAATGTTTGGTCCAGGAATAAAAAAGATAAAGGGTCAACATATTATTTCAATACCAATTAAGGATGCAAAAAAAGAATTGACAGTTGCTAAATCACTTTTTGTTGGTGCAAATTTTGTAACTATTGATGCTTTTGAACATGACAAAAAAATAGCTGTTATTCTTGGATTAACACATCTAATCAACATAACATTCGCAAACATTCTTGCTAAAGATGACAAAATTTCACTTACTGAAAAAATGTCAGGTACAACCTTCAAAGTACAAAAAATCCTAACTGAAAGCATTATGACTGAATCACCTGAATTAATTGAAACGATTATCTCTAATCCAGAAATTCGAAGAGTCGCAGAAGAATTTTGGAAGGATATTGGAAGACTACTTACATCAATTCAGGAAGGAAAATCCGAAGAAATTTTGACATACATTAAAACAAGTCGAGATAAGTTAGCGAAAAATTCAAACCTTGAAAACTCGTATAAAAAATTGACAACAATGGTAAATTCTATTGAAAAGAAAGCATGACACGCGCAACAAAAATTGTTACATGTTTTCTTAAAAGTGGGGACAAAATCTTAATTTTAAAACGAAGTGATAAAGTAAAAAGTATGAAAAGTTTGTGGGCTGGAATAAGTGGGATTATTGAAAATAATGAATCGCCTCTAGAACGAACAAAAATTGAGGTATTTGAAGAACTTGGGATAGATGCTAGTCAGATTAAACTACTAAAGGAATCCGCAAAGATGAGAATTATATCTCCACAATATGAGAACCATGAATGGGAAGTTTATCCTTTTTTATTTTCAGTAGAAAATCCAAAAATTAAACTAAATTGGGAAAATTCGGATTACAAATGGGTAAGGGCAGAAGAAATTTCAAATTATGAAACAGTCCCAAGTTTAGAAAAGGTTTTATCCAATTTGTTGTAGTTTTTCTTTTTCATATTTTCTTTGTTGGGGCAACATCACATATACACAAGCACCGCCACACATTGTGCAGGGTACATTATTTCCAGGTCTTTGACCTGTTCTACTGTGTATGCGTGCTGCTTCTTCTGGATCAATAGACAGAGCAAGTTGTTTTTCCCAATCAAGAGTACGGCGGGCTTCCGTCATTTTAATATCCCATTTTATGGCTTTTTCTCTTAATTTGACGAGATCTCCTGCATGTGCAGCAATTCTATAAGCTATAAGACCAGCTTTTACTTCTTCTACATTTGGTAAAGCAAGATGTTCAGAAGGTGTCAAATAACATAACAAATCAACTCCTTCGCTTGCAGAAACTGCTGCTCCAATTGCACTAGCAATATGATCATGTCCTGACGCAACATCTGTAACAAGTGGTCCTAAAACATAGTATGGGACATTTCCAATTAACGATTTTGCTAATCTAACATTTGCAGCAACTTCGTTTAGTGGAACATGTCCAGGTCCTTCTACCATTACTTGAACGTCTTTTTCATGTGCACGTTTTGTTAAACGTGAGATGTTAATCATTTCTTGAACTTGTAATTCATCATGTGAATCAAGAATGGAACCAGGTCTTAATGCATCACCAAGACTAAATGTAACATCATATTTTCGCGCAAGTTCAATTAGATAGTCATAGTGAGTAATGTAGGGATTTTCTTTATCATATTTTAACATCCATGCAGCTGTAATTGTTCCACCTTTACTAACAACACCGCCATATCTTTCTACTTTTAGAATTCTCTTTGCAATCTCTTTAGTGATTCCAGAATGTATGGTTGTATAGTCCACACCATCTTTAACATTATTTTCAAATGCGTTCAGAAAATCGTCTTCAGTTATATTCAATGGGTTTTTGTGTTTTTCAACACCGTGATTATAGGCTTCGTAGATTGGCACCGTACCAAAAGTTATAGGAGCTGATTCTAACAATGCACGACGAATAGATCCTATATCTCCACCATCACTAAGATCCATAATGGTATCAGCATGATATTTTACAGCAATCTTAGCTTTTTCTATCTCTTCTTGAAGATCAACTTTGAGAGTTGAGGTACCAATGTTTACATTTACTTTAGTTTTCAAACCTTTTCCTATTCCAACATTATGGATTTTTTGAGGTCGTGTGTTATTACTTGGAATAATTATGGAGCCATTTGCAATTTTTGGAATTAACCAGTCTAAGCTAACATCTTCATCTTTTGCAACTAATTTCATTTCTTCAGTTGCAACACCTCTTCGTGCTGCACTCATTTGTGTGCCCAACATACTATCTACATTTTTACTGGATTTAAACAATAGTTCTTTAGGAGATTGGTATGAACTTACTTTCGATCGGAGGATCGGATCCTTCTTCTGGTGCAGGTATACAAAGTGATGTAAAAACTTTCACATCATTAGGATCTTATGCCTTAACGGTAATTACATCGATCACCAGTCAAAATACCACAAAATTTGGCAAAGTAGAACCAATTTCTCCAAAAATGATTCAAAATCAAATTGATTCTGTTTTTTCTGATTTTAAAATAGATGCAATCAAGATTGGAATGGTTTATGATTCTTCTACCATCAAATCAATAAACTCCAAACTTTCAAAAATTAGAATTCCAATAATTCTTGATCCTGTAATAAAATCTTCAACAGGAGGCATACTCTTAAAAAAAAATGCACTTGATACTTACAAAAAAAATCTGCTTCCATTAGCATTTGTAGTTACACCAAATATATCCGAAGCATCAATTCTTAGTGAGATTAAAATAAAAAATAAACAAGATTTGTTACGATGTGCTTTGAAGATAAAAGAACTCGGTGCCAAAAATGTTGTAATTACCGGAATTGATTCAGAAAGGGGTACCATATCTGATTTTGTTTTTGATGGAAGGAAAAATTATTACATATCTGGAAAAATGTTAAAACAAGCTAATCATGGAAGTGGATGTAATTTTTCTTCTGCGTTAACTGTGGGAATCGGAAGTGGAAAGAGTCTAGATATAGCAGTAAAATTTGCCAAAAAGTATACATATAATTCTATTAAAAATGCAAAACAAATTGGAAAAGGCATACCAATCACTTATTCAATTAGTAATTCTGACAAGAATAAAAAAATCCTTGAAAATGCAATAAATGATTTTATAAATTTAAAGAGAGTTTATTCTGTTATTCCTGAATGTCAAACAAATTTTGTATATGCTAAAAAGAAAATCAAATCAAACAAAGATGTGTTAGGGGTTTCAGGAAGAATTGTTAAAGCTGGTAAAGACATTGTTGTAGCAGGGAATTTAGAATATGGAGGTTCAAAGCATGTAGGCTCTGCACTATTTGAAATTAATAAAAAATTTCCACATATAAGATCCGCAGTTAATATAAAATATAACTTAAATTTAATAAATCGTTGTAGAAAAAAATCTTTTGTAGTTCAAGGTTATGATAGATTTAAGGAACCTCACAAAATAAAAAGAAAAGAGAATTTATCAATTTCTTGGGGAATTAAACAAGCAATTAAAAATTATAAAATAGCGCCAGATATAATATATCATAAAGGAGATTTTGGAAAAGAACCAATGATAATGATTTTTGGTAGTGATCCAAGTAATGTTGTAGAAAAAGTTATCAAAATTTTGTAAGTCAAGTTTGATTGTAATGTATTAGAAATCTATACCTCAACATAAATACTCATAATTTCAAATACAAATTCATGAAAGCAGTAATTTTAGCTGGAGGATTGGGAACAAGACTCCAACCTTATACGACATTTGTTCCAAAACCAATGCTCCCTCTAGGAGAAAAACCATTACTTGAGCATCTGATTGATTGGTTAAAGAAAAATGGAATAAAAACTACTGTTATGTGTGTAAGTTATCTTAGAAAAACAATTGAAGATTATTTTGAGGATGGTGAAAGATTTGGTATGAATATAGAATACGCTATAGCAAGTAAACCTCTTGCAACTGCAGGACAATTAAAAACTGCAGAACAATTCATTGATGATTCATTTGTTTGTGTTTATGGTGATTCCGTGTTTGATTTTAATTTAAAAAATATGATTTTCCAACATAAGAAAAAAAGATCTTTCATAACAATGAGCCTTTATGAATACAAAACCAGACTCAACTATGGAGTTATTGAAACCACTAAAAATGGCAGAGTTACTGGCTGGAACGAAAAACCTGAGATTAAAGCTAATATCAATATCGGTTGCTATGTAATGGAGCCTCAAGTTTTTGGCTTAATACCCAGTAACAAACCATATGGAATGGATGATGTAATCAAAAAGGCCATTTTAAAGAAGAAATTGGTTAATACCATTCTAATTAAAAAGGGATTCATGGACATTGGGGATAAAACCTCCTACAAAAAAGCATATCAACAATTTCTCGAAAAATTAGGTAATATCTAATGACAAAAAATGGTTGACATTACTATCAGAGAATTAGAAGAAAAAGACCTTTTCAATGGATTTTTAGAATCTATGGATTCTCTCAAATTAGCAAGTAATCTTGACATAGAAAAAGCAAAGGAAATTTTTGAAAAGATTAGTTCTAATTCAAATCATTTTATCTATGTTGCAATTTTAGATGGAAGAGTTGTTGGTTCTACATCTATGTTAATTGAACCAAAATTTATCCACAATGGAAGAAATGTAGCACATATTGAAGATGTTGTAGTATCAAAAGACTATCAAGGAAAAGGAATTGGTGAAATGCTAATGAGAACTTTACTAGATCTTGCTAAAGATAATAATTGCTACAAAACAATTTTGGATTGCACTGATGAAGTAAAGCCATTTTATGAAAAGATTGGTTTTAAAATAATTTCAAATGGAATGCGATATGATCATTCATAGAAATAATCTTTTTTTGATTTTCTTTTTTTGATTTTTAGTAATCGTGTTCCTACAATAATTATAGGAATTGATATTACCATAAACAAAGGGGTGAAAATTGGTATGACTTTACTTTCATATGCTGGATTTATTCCACTTATCATAGAGTGTGCAAATGCCATACCACCTAATAAAATTGCACCGCCTGCAATAATCATTAAACCAGTAGGTTTTGAACCATATTGTTTTGATATGAAAAATGAAATTCCTGCCATAACTGTTGCCGGAGCAACACCAATTGAGATAAATTGAAAAATTTTTGGATCAGGGTCTAAAATGAAAGATGAAGTTTGTTCAGGAGTATCTTGCATGAAATTATACAATGTAAAAATTTCACCTACAAACATTATGTATAATCCAAGACTTACAGCTGCAATGTATTTTTCAAATCCCATACAATATGAATTTTTTTTGAAGATAATAAGCTATGCAGTGTTTCTATACGATACCCACTAGATTTGCTAATTCTTTTCTGCACGATGCGCCTAGTTTTTCAGCAGCTTGTTCAGGGGAGATTTGATTCAAAAACACTCCAAAACCACGTTCTAGTCCAGACCATGGAGAAGTAACTGGATACACCTCTATATGCCAATGAATTTGTCTACTATTCTTTTTTTCAGGGGATAAATGAAATGCGAAATTATAAGCCAAGTCTTTAATGCTATTTACTAATCCCCCTAGAGTAGCTCGTAAAATCAAAGAGAGATCGTTAATCTCTTTTTGAGTTATTTTTGAAAAACTTGTAGTATGTTTTTTAGGACAAATCCAAAATTCGTATGGGTGTGAAGGTGCCCAAGGGCAAAAAGCAATGAATCCCTCAGATTGTAAAATTTGTCTAGGGCCTCCAGTTTCAGCTGTAATAGTTTGACATAAAGCACAAACGCCTTTTTCATTCAAAATCCTATGTGTAGCTTCGGCTTCAGCTTCAATCACAGGAGGAATTGTAGAAAAGGTTACCACGTGAAGGTGTGGATGAGAAATTTCTGCACCTGCCTCTTTACCATGATTTCCATAGATTGAAACATAGGTAACACCTTTCTGTGTATATAGCCATCTGAGTCGATCTTGAATAACAACTAGTATGTTTGACCATTGATCAACATCGATTGTTGCAAAAGTATCTTTTTGATTTGGAGAAGCAACTACTACATAATGATAGCCATAAGCTGGTTCGCTATAATGAGGTTTGTCACTGTAGGTGTTTTCTGCAGTTATTGATACTGCTGGATTTTTGCTTTCAAAAACCCTTATTGACCAATTTTTAACATAATTATCTTCACTGTCTTGTAGTCTTTGCAGCATTCCATTTTTTTCAACTAGAGATAATACTGATGGATTTGTCATAGTTTCATTTCCAGGGGAATATGGTGATTTTTTAGAATCAGTAATCTTACCGTTACCAGAAGTTATGATCATGAATCTTTCAAGAATAGGATCTTTACGCATGTTCCCCATAATAGATAACAAAAAAATTTACGTGTTAAAAGCTTTCTATAGATCGATACTTTTCAAAAAGTGGTCAAAAATTCCAAGCTTTAAAGTAACCAGATAAAATGTTTAAGAAAGGAGCTGTTCAACATTACTAAAAATTCGGATGTTCGTGTGGTTTATGTCTTATTAGACGGAGTTGGAGATCTTCCTCATCCAGATCTAAAAGGTAAGACCCCGTTAGAGGCAGCAGTTACTCCTAATCTTGACAAATTAACGAAAAATGGAGTAATGGGTGAGGTTATTTCTGTAGGAAAAGGAATTGCTCCAGAATCTGACATTGCTGTTTTCAACATGTTAGGATACAAATTTCAACATGAAGACTATGTTGGCAGAGGAGTAATTGAAGCAATAGGAGTTGGAATAGATTTCAAAGATGGTGATTTAGCATTAAGAGGAAACTTTGCTACATTAAATGATGATGAAGTCATTATAGACAGAAGAGCAGGAAGAAGTATTGAACGAGAAGATGCCTTAGAAATTGCAAAAGAAGTTGAACAAAATGCAAGATTTTCAGTTCCAAACACTTCGGTGGTTGTAGCCCCAACTATTGGCCATAGGGTTACAGTAAGAATAAGATGCGAGGGGCAATCTCTCTCATCAAGTATCACAAATACGGATCCAGCATATTCACGAGTCTCAGGTATGGGTATAGCAAAAGCAGTTACTGATTTTATGAAAATTGAAAAATGTCTTCCACTAAATGATTCGTCTGAGGCTAACTTGACTGCAAAATTAGTTAATGAATTTACGGAACAATCGCTTAGTATAATGAAACGAAGTGAGGTTAATCTTAGAAGAAAAGAAAATCATAAAAAACTTCTAAACAGTATTTTGTTGCGCGATGCTGGAAATAGGTATCCTGTGGTAAAACCGATAAACGATTTGCATTCAATGAATTTTTCATGTATAGTAGATATGCCAGTGGAGTTGGGCATCTCAGAGGTTCTCAAAATGAAGGCCTTTAATGCTGGAGGCTTAACGGATTATGAGGAAAAAGCTAGAGTTGCTGCAAAAGCTATGGAAACTCAAAACGCCATTTACGTTCATTTGAAAGGACCAGATGAATTTGGGCATGATGGGGATGCTATAGGAAAAATGAAAAATATTGAAGAGATTGATCGAAGATTCTTTGGGAATTTACTGAATAATATTGACACTAAAAAAGTATCAGTAATAGTATCTGCAGATCATTCTACTCCATGCATTAACAAGGGACATAGTGATGATCCAGTACCTATTCTTGTTTCAGGAGATTTAATTAAAAAAGATGAAACTATTAGATACACTGAGACAGAATCTAAAAAAGGAAAAATAGGTTTACTTGAAGGCTCACAAGTTGTAAAAACCTGTCTAGAAATAATTAAATCAAAAATGTAGTGATTTTTCTAGAGATAATTATTTCATTTACTTTATTACGTAAACCATCCACATCTATATTGTAATATTGTCCTGAAGCATTTGCAAGCTTTTTTAATGCACGGTTTAGAATTGAAATACAAATTTCATTTTCATTTTTCTGATAGTGGACCAAAGATGCAGCAACTAGAATAATTCCATGAACAAGATCTCTTTCTCCTTCGTAACATTTTTTCCAAACACTTTCAAAAACCTCATGACATTCCCAAAATCTTTCATCATTAAAATAAGAAATTCCATCCTTAATGGCATCTTCTTTAGGTATTTCTTCTTCTACAACATGTTTAGCATGATCAAGTTCTCCAAGGGGTTTCATTTTTGTAACTAAAACATCTAAATTCTCTTTGTTTATTGAAACATCGAATTCTAGAAATTGCCTTGAAACTCTAGTATCACGTATTGTGACATTCATTCCTGAACAAAGGTCTCGTGACCGATGAAGTAATTCAGATGCGTCTTTTGGAACATAATTTTCATTTTTCAAATGGAGCATAAATCTGTCCATAAAGTAGAGTCGTTGTATTTTCATAAATTTCTTCGTAATTTTTAATTAAATTTATATGAACTATAGAAAGGATTGGGGTACATGTCAATGATTGAGACTATAAGTGATGTAAAAAATTCATTTCTATCTAGAAGAGAGATTACATGTACTTTTGCAGGTGTTGGGGGAAAATTGAAAAAACTTGACGCTATAGATATGATAAAAAAAGAATTCAAACTTGATGGAAAGTTCATTATTCCTATAAAAATGAAAAATGATACTGGCAGGCCTTCAATTGTTGGTACTTTTTATGTATATGAGGATGAAAACCTTGCAAAAAAACAAATTAATCCTGTTATTTTCAAGCGTTTAGAAAAAGCAAAAAAAGAAGCTGAAAAACCTCCTGAGGTAAAAGAAGCTGCAAAACAGGATCAACCAAAAGAAGAGAAAAAAGAATCAAAACCTGTTGAGGTAAAAGATGGAACACCAAAAGAAAAGCCTGTTGAGGAGAAAAGCTAAAAATGGCAGGAAGGAAAGGTTCCAGTCCAAATGTCTACAAGTATTATAAGATTGAAGGAGAAAAAGCAACAAAAACTCGAAAAATTTGTTCACGTTGTGGAAAAGGAGTGTTTATGTCAGAACATAAAAACCGTCGAACCTGTGGCAAATGTGGCCTTACAGAATTTTCACAATAATTAAAGATATTTTTTCTTATGAAGTTTAGAATTTTTTTCTTCTAATTCTTCAATCTTTTTTAGAAGAATTTGGTCAAATTTTATTTTTGATATAGCTTCTGTAGACAGCTTTACGATGTTGGTATCCAGAGTAATATTATTTATTGGAAGATCCTTTTTTATCCAAAAGTTAATAGTTTTATCCTCAAGTTTAAAATCTTTAAAACCCGCCGGAAATTTTTTTGTAATATGTAATAGTAATGTTTTATCATTAAAAACTGCCCTAGGTTCAAAAAGTCTAGTACTATCAGCATAAACATTTTCAAATAAATTTCCAGAAATTTCATCGGAAAGTAATTCCATTTTTGAGATCTTTCTTATCAAATTTAGATAATGAAGAAATTCATGTGCTAAAATGGCATGAATTGTTCCTTTCAAACCATAAGCAATAAGAGGCGAAGATATTTGAATTACCACTTGAAGTTGGTTTTCGAAAATTAATGGAATAGTTCTTGCAAAAAGTATTCCGTAATCATATGAACTAGAAGATGAAAGAACTATTGAGGGATCCACATAAGCAATAGGATAGTTTATGCCTGAGGCATTCTCGATTCTATTTATTCCTGAGACTACTAAGGGAAATCTTTTAACAATTAAATTGAAAACATCGTCTGGCAGGATTCCTTTTTGATGTGCTTCTTTAACTTTTATCAGCGGATCCAATGAAACAAGTCAAAAACTAGATGAATCAAATATAATCTAAGCTATGACGATTTCTCAGTAACTCTTTTTTTACTACTTTGATAGATGATTTTATCCTTCAAATTCGAGGTGGGGGGAAACTACAGTTTGAGGCAGACTAGTAATGTACCCTCATCTCAAAGATTAACCTAAATATTTAGTAAATCCACATTATGAAAATCAATTTCTTTACATCTACATTTGTTTCCAAGAAGTTCACTTAGGTTTGGGTTAACGTTATTTCCTTCTACAAATCGCTTAATTGGAAGGCCCCCATCTGCAATGATCCAAATTAAAAAAGACTTTGGAGAAGATTTTTTGAATTTTATCCGGTAGATAGATTTTTGAGTTTTTTTATTAGGTTTGTCAAAAATTTCTATAGAAATTTTTTTGAGGGTTTTTAGAGGTTCAAGGCTTTTTTGTGTTAATTTCTGTTCAGTAAGAATTGATAATTTAATTGTGGATCTAAAAGAGATAACTTTTTTTGGAATTTTAGAAATAATTTTCAGATTATGAATTTCTAGTTCATCTAGAGCATATTTTTTCTGTAATCTAGCTACTCTTTTCTTTGGATTATATAACTTGATAAAAAAAGGTCTTCCATTTCCCAAAACAAGACTATTTTTTTCTTCACCACCAATCCAAGTGATTTTTGTCTGTGTACCAGAAAATTTTTCAAATAAGAATTTAGCAATTTTACCTTCAACACTAGTAAAGTTTGAAAATCCATGATTATTGCACTGAAGACATCCTTTTCCATTACAATTAATGCATGAAGATTGTTTTTGTGGTAATCCACGATTTTTTTTTACATATCTTCCAGAGAAAATTAAAGTTCGAGTTTGTAATTCACATGAATCATTTTTAAAATTATACGTAAAAGTCAAATCAGGATAAAGAAAGTCTATCTTTTTCTTTGTTTTCATTGCAAATTTTTTAGATAATTCTTTAGTTATGCCGGTTTTAACACTATCAATTCCTTGAAGCTTAAATTTTGATCTAATGAGATCGTCTCTATCAATAATAGATGGCTTTAGAATTCCCCCTAGTACGAATGTAGAAAATTCATACCCGGATGATTGTTCTAGCATTCTATCAACAATTGATTGTAAGTTGGAATGAATTTCTTTACAAATATAGCAAATTTTTGATGATTTGAAATTTAGTCGATTTCTAATTTTTTTCCCTAATAGTTGATTAGATGATGAGCCCATCCTTTTTGCAAATAATCTACCTGTACAATTATCACAAATGTCATATTCATTTAGAATAATTTTTGCGTGGGATATACATTGATCTAGAATATTATTCCCCATTTTGATTTTTTGTTGTGAATACATATAGAATTATTTTAATTACTATAGTTAAAGTTCTATCCCAAGCCCATCCTTCTGAGGGCACCTTGCATCTGTCTTCCTTTAGATGCTTTCATCATATTTTTTGAATTTTTATAATTTTTCAAAAGTTCTTTTACTTCATGTTCAGGCCAACCCGAACCTCGCGCAATTCTTTTAATTCTAGATGCATTTAGAAGATCAGGATCTGCTTTTTCTTGTTTATTCATACTTTGAATAATGTAACGCCATTTTTCCATTCTATCTTCAACTTGGTCAAGTTGATCTTCTTTTACCATTCCTGAAAAGCCTGGCATACTTTCCAATAGTCCCTTTAGTGAACCAACTTTAGTAACTTCTTCAAGTTGATAATAGAAATCATCCATGTTCATCTTTCCACTTGAGATTCGTTTTAGACGTACATCATCAGCTTCGCTTTCAAGTCTTTTAGCTAAATCTAATAGAGCTTGTAAATCACCCATACCTAAAAGCCTTCCAACAAATCTTGTTGGAGAAAATTTTTCCAAGTCGTCAATGCGTTCACCGGTACCAATGTACATTATTTGAGCACCAGTTGCTGCTGATGCTGCAATTGCCCCTCCACCTTTTGCTGAACTATCAAGTTTTGTAATTACAATACCACCTACAGTCACAATTTTATGAAATGCTTCTGCTTGAGAAAAACATTGTTGGCCAATTGTTCCATCAATTATTAATAAGGCCAAATCAGGTTCAGCTACTTTGTTAATCTGAGTCATTTCATCAAGTAGATCTTTTTCTTCTTTGTGTCTACCTGCAGTATCTATGAGAACAATGTCAAGATTGGACTTTTCAAAATGTTTGAGGCCATTTTTTACTACAAGTGGGGAATCTTTTGTTTTTTCTTCTCCATATACCTCAATGTTTTCCTTCTCACAAGTTGTTTTTAGTTGAACCAATGCTCCAGGTCTGAAGGTATCGGCACCTATGACACCTACCTTGTAGCCTTGCTTAGTCAAAAATTTTGAGAGTTTACCAGTGATTGTAGTTTTTCCACTACCTTGAATACCAAGCAAAAGTATTTTGTTTAACTTTCCAGGTTTGAATGAGAATTCTGTTTCGTTTCCTAAGAGTTTAGCTAATTCGTCATATAGAATTTTTACAATGTGATCTTTTCTTGATAGACCGGGGGGAGGATTTTCTTTAAGTGATCTCTCTTCAAGGTTTTTTGTTATTTCAAGTACTAATTTCACATTTACATCAGATTGTAAAAGCGCACGTTGTACATCTTTTGATAATTCTTTAATTAATTCCTCATCTATCCCTGAAGAATTTACTATTTTTTTTATTGCTGCACGTAAATTAGTTTTTAGATTATCTAGCATGATAAGGACTGAAATCCGAGATTATTTGATTCTTATTGTTAATTTTTTGACCAATCTGAGAGTGTTTTAATGAAAAAAACCTATGAAATCTCTAAATTAGATTAATTAAAAATAGAAACC
>Ga0209997_10000147_pt1 | contig 21037 bp, 16 predicted proteins | sample CR04metaG_FD_182079 | JGI IMG/M metagenome (GOLD analysis project Ga0209997, IMG submission 182079) | Deep subsurface microbial communities from Mariana Trench to uncover new lineages of life (NeLLi) - CR04 metaG (SPAdes) (version 2) | ecosystem: Environmental > Aquatic > Marine > Ocean trench...
GGCTTCGCCGATGGGGAACAGGGCCTCTTCCAGCCCGACCAGGAACAGGGTCAGCCCGACGAGGACGTAAACGAAGCCGACGGCGATCCGGCGCAGATTGGGCGGGCGCCGCCGGATGACCAGGAACTGGAAGCCGAACAGGATGGCGACGATCGGCGCCACGTCCACCAGGGTGGCCATGGCCGTGCCGAGGGTATGGTCCAAAAGCCCCATCCCGGTTCCCTCAGACAACCATGCCGAAGATGAGCACGAAGACGATGGGCATGAGGCTGGCCAGGGCGATCAGGCCGAAGCCGGAGACCATCGGGCTGCGGCCGCGAATGGTGCTGGCCAAACCCACGCCCAGGGCGGCGACCAGCGGCACCGTGATGGTCGAGGTCGTGACGCCGCCGGAGTCATAGGCGATGCCGACGATCTCGGGCGGGGCAAAGTAGGTCAAGACGACGACGGCCGAATATCCGCCGATGACCAGGTAATGGATGGGCCAGCCTTTAAGGATACGAAACACCCCCAACACCAGGGCGACGCCCACGGACAGGGCCACGGTCAGGCGAAGGTTGAGGGCGTAATCGGACCGGGCCTCCTCGCCGAGCGCGATAAAGCCGGCCTCTCCGGCGGCCTGGGCGGCCTTGTCGGCGACCGCGATCAGGGCCGGCTCGGCCACGGTGGTGCCGACGCCCAGGCAGAAGGCGAAGGCCAAAAGGGCGGACAGGCTGCCTTTGCGGGCAAACGCCTCGGCCATGGCCTCGCCCAGGGGGAAAAGGCCCATTTGCAGTCCCTGGACGAACATGGTCAGGCCGAGGATCACGAAGACAAGCCCCACCAGCACCGCGCTCAGGTCGGGAAACGGTTGTCTGAGAACCACCGCCTGGAAAAAGACGATGACCAGCACCACCGGCGCCAAGTCGCGAACCGCCTCCCCCACCATGCGCAGAAGGCGTTGCAGGATCGAAACCATGGGCGTCCAATAGCGGTCGCGGCTTTGTCCGTCAACGCGCGGCTGGCCCATGGAAGGCGCTCCTTGGTATTTAAGGGGCGTGGCGTCCTTGGTCTCCCGCCACGGCGGGGAAGGGATATGGAAACCTTACCGGGAACGGGCGAAGCGATTATACTCAATCCGGCCACAAAGGCCCGGTGCGGTGGCGCCGCTTTTGCGCGTTGGGGGAACGCCCGAGACCAGAGCGCACCGTGAAACCTGATTTCGCCGAGGGGTCTTTCCATGTCCCATACCATCGCCCTCGTGGACGACGACCGCAACATCCTCGCCTCGGTGTCCATGGCTCTCGAGGCGGAAGGATTCATCGTGGAGACGTATACGGGCGGCGTTGAAGCGCTGGACGCGCTGGGCCGCAAGCCCGTGGACCTGGCCATCGTCGACATCAAGATGCCGCGCATGGACGGCATGGAGCTTCTCGAGCGGCTGCGGCAAAAGAGCGGCCTGCCGGTGATCTTTCTCACCTCAAAGGACGACGAGATCGACGAGGTCCTGGGCCTGCGGATGGGCGCCGACGACTACATCACGAAACCGTTTTCCCAGCGCCTTTTGATCGAACGCATCCGCGCCGTGCTGCGCCGCCGGGAACTTGCGGGGGCCGACCGCGGCGGCAAGGACCTGATGCAGCGTGGGCGCTTGGTCCTGGACCCGGCGCGCCACATGTGCACGTGGCGCGGCGGCGAGGTCAACCTGACGGTGACCGAGTTCCTGCTCCTGCAGGTCCTGGCCACGCGTCCCGGGCACGTCAAGAACCGGAACCAACTGATCGACGCGGCCTACGGTGAGCACATTTACGTGGACGACCGCACCATCGACAGCCACATCAAGAGGCTCAGGCGCAAGTTCAAGGAATTGGATCCCGAGTTCGCGCAGATCGAAACGCTGTATGGCGTCGGCTACCGGTACCGCGGAGACTGACGCGGCGGGCCGGCATGACCATGGGGGCACCCGACCGGCCAAGGCGGCGCACCATTTCGCCGATCACCCGGCGCATTCTCGCGGTGAATGTGCTGGCGCTGGGTATCCTGGTTGCCGGACTGTTGTATCTCGGCCAATACCGGCAGACCCTTATCGACGCCGAACTCACGGCGCTTATGACCCAGGCCGATATGTTCGCCGCCGCCCTCGGCGAGGGTGCGGTCTCCGCCGGCAGCCAGACGGGTCAGCAGATTGTCCGCGACATCGCCCACCAGATCGTCCGCCGCCTGGTGCAGACCACGGGCACGCGTGCGCGCCTGTTCGGCGCCGACGGCGTACTGCTGGCCGACAGCCGCCTGCTGATGGGCCCCGGCGGCATGGTCCAGATCCGCGAGCTGCCGCCACCGGACGTCTACAGCGAGGTGGTGAGCGCGGCGCTGGAAGTTTACGACCGCCTGGTCCTGTGGCTCCCGGTCCAGGATCCGATGCCCCCCTACCACGAGAAATCCGTCCAGCGGGCCGAAGACTATGACGAGGTGCCGCGGGCGCTCGCGGGCGAGAAGGACGACGCGGTGCGCGCCGGCCGCGACGGCGGCATGATCCTCAGCGTCGCCGTGCCGGTCCAACGGTACAAGAAGGTCCTGGGGGCGCTGATGCTGTCCAAGGGATCGCGCGATATCGAGGCCGCCCTGTTCGAGGTTCGCCTGGGCATCCTCGAAGTGTTCGCCGTGGCGCTGAGCGTGACCGTGCTGCTTTCGATCTACCTGGCCGGCACCATCGCCCGGCCCATCCGCCGCCTCGCCGCCGTCGCCGAGCGGCTGCGCCGGAGCCGCGACCGCCGCGCCCTTCCCGATTTCTCCGGACGCAACGACGAGATCGGTGACCTCGCCAGGTCTTTGCATGACATGACCGAAGCCCTGTGGGAGCGCATGGAGGCCATCGAACGCTTTGCCGCCGACGTCGCCCACGAGATCAAGAACCCGCTCACCTCGTTGCGCAGCGCGGTGGAGACCGCGGCCCGGGTGGAGGATGCCGAAAAGCAACGCATACTGATGAGCATCATCAAGGACGACGTGCAGCGTCTGGATCGGCTGATCAGCGACATCTCGGACGCTTCGCGCCTGGATTCGGAACTGTTGCGCGCCGAGAGGGCGCCGGTGGACATCAGCCGCATCCTCGGGGCCCTGGCGGAGGTGCACGAGGCCACGGCGGAAGCCGGCGCTCCCCGCATGTCCCTGGATGCCGAGCCGGACCTGGTGATCGACGGCGTCGAGGGGCGGCTCGCCCAGGTGTTCAGCAACCTCATCGCCAACGCCATTTCCTTCGGCGCGCCGGCAAGCACCATCACGCTCACGGCGTTGCGGGAAGGAGACTGGGCGGAAGTGAAAGTCGACGACGAGGGTCCGGGCATTCCCGACGGCAAGCAGGGGGCCATCTTCGACCGTTTTTACACGGAACGGCCTGAACCGGAGAAGTTCGGCACCCATTCCGGGCTGGGTCTGAGCATCTCCAGGCAGATCGTCGAAGCCCACGGCGGCACCGTGCACGCCGAAAACCTGCGCGGCGGCGATGGACGGGTGCTGGGCGCCCGGTTCGTGGTGCGCCTGCCCCTGGTGTGATCCGCGTGCCCCCCCGGCGGGCATTTCTTGACAGCCGGGACCCACGGTTCCACGCTCCCCCGTCATGGTCCAGGTTCACGGTACCTGCGTCGACGTGAACGGCACGGCGGTCCTCCTGCTGGGTCCCGCGGGAAGCGGCAAGTCGGACCTGGCACTGCGGCTGGTCGACGGCGGCGCGCGCCTGGTCGCCGACGACCGCACGGAGGTGCGCCTCGGGGATGGCCGCCTGGTCGTCTCGGCGCCTCCCGAAACGGGGGGCCTCATGGAGGTGCGCGGCGTCGGCGTCATGCGCGTGGACTCGGCAGGCGAGGCGCTGCTGGGGCTGGTCGTGGACTTGGTTTCTGCGGACGAGGTGGAGCGCCTTCCCGAGACCGCGGCGTGGGACTGTCTGGGAGTCTCGGTGCCGCTGCTCAAGCTGGCGCCATTCGAGGCTTCGGCGCCGGCCAAGGTTCGCCTTGCCGTGCGCCGCGTCACCGGGGATATAATACCGGTCCCATGAGCGACCAGGCCAACTCCCTGCCCGAGACCATGGAAAGCCGGGGTGACGGGCGCGCGCCGGTGCCGGACGGCGCCCTGCGCGTGCTTCTGGTCACGGGCATGTCGGGGGCGGGCAAGACCTCGGCCCTGAAGGCCCTGGAAGACATGGGCTACGAGGCGGTGGACAACGTGCCGCTGTCGCTGCTGAACAGTCTCGTGGCGCCGGCCGGGGGCGGCCGCGGCGCGCGGGACGTGCAACGCCCCATCGCCATCGGCGTCGATATCCGCACCCGCGGCTTCGGCATCAAGCCGTTCGTCGAGCGCTTGGACCACCTGGGCGCCGATACCCGGGTCGAGGTCCGGATGCTGTTCATGGATTGCGACGACGATGAGCTCCGGCGGCGCTACGCGGAGACCCGCCATCGCCATCCCCTGGCCTCGGACCGCCCGGTGAGCGACGGCATCGTGCACGAACGCGGACTGGTTTCCGTGCTGCGCGACCGCGCCGACGTCGTCCTCGATACCACCGGCATGGGGCCGGGGGACCTGAAGCGCATCCTCCAGGGGCATTTCGGCCTCGCGTCCGAGCCCGGGCTGGCCGTCTTCGTCACCTCGTTCTCGTACCGCCGGGGACTGCCCCGCGAGGCCGACCTGGTGTTCGACGTTCGCTTTCTCGCCAATCCCCATTATGATCCCAACCTGCGGCCGTTGACGGGTCTGGACCGTCCGGTGGCCGAATACGTGGCCGGCGATGCGGGGTTCGCGCCGTTCTTCGACGCCCTCACCGGACTCCTGCTGCCGCTGTTGCCGCGGTACGCCGGCGAGGGCAAGAGCTATCTCACCATCGCGGTGGGGTGCACGGGAGGGCGCCATCGCTCGGTGGTCGTCGCCGAGAAACTGGCGGCATGGCTGAATGGGCAAGACCAGCGCGTCCAGGTGCATCATAGGGATTTGACCAGGACCGGCGGCTAGTGGAAGGACGGCGCGGCGCATGATCGGAATGGTGCTCGTAGCCCACGGCCGGCTGGCCGAGGAACTGATCGCGGCATTGGAGCACGTGGTCGGCCCGCAGACCAACGTGTGCGCCGTGGGCATCGGCCCCGACGACGACATGGAACAACGCCGGGTGCAAATCCTGGATTGCGTCGCCAATGCCGACGAAGGCGACGGCGTGGTGCTGCTCACCGACATGTTCGGCGGCACCCCGTCGAACCTTGCCATTTCGACCATGGACAAGGCCAATGTGGAGGTGATCGCCGGCGTCAACCTGCCCATGCTGATCAAGCTGGCAAGCGTGCGCAAGACCGAATCCCTGGCCGAGACCGCCATCAGCGCCCAGGAAGCGGGACGCAAGTACATCAACATCGCCTCGCAACTGCTCAGCCAGGACCAGAAATGAGGGGCGGCGAAGCCTCGACCCGGCGGCAGGGACGCACATCCAGGGGCACCGCGATCATCCGCAACCAGCGGGGGCTGCACGCGCGGGCCGCCGCCAGGTTCGTCAAGCTGGCCGGCACCTTCGACGTTGACGTCACGGTGAGCAAGGGAGACCTGACCGTATCGGGACATTCCATTCTGGGACTGATGATGCTGGCCGCGGCCTCGGGCAGCGCGGTCGAGCTCATCGCCACCGGGCCCGACGCCAAGCAGGCGGTGGCCGCGTTGACGGCGCTCATCGAAAACATGTTCGAAGAGCACTGATTTTTACCGCACGGTAGGCCGGTGAAACACAAGGAGAAGACGTTCAAGGGACTGGGCGTTTCGCCGGGCATTGGCATCGGCGTCGCCCATGTCCGCGAAAGCGGCGCCATCGAGGTGCCCACATATCCCATCCCGGCGCGGCAGGTGGACAAGGAGTGCGCCCGCCTCGAGGCGGCGGTGACCCGCGCCCGCCGGCAGATCGGCCAATTGCGCACCAAGGCCAGGGGCATGTCGGGGACGGTGGCGGAGGAACTGGTCTCCCTGCTGGACGCCTATTTTCACATGCTCAAGGATTCCCGCCTGGTGCGCGGCGCCCGGCGGCGCATCACCGGCGATCACATCAACGCCGAGGCCGCGGTAGAGGCCGAAATGGCGGAAATCGCCAAAGGCTTCGCGGCCATGGACGACGCCTACATCAAGGCGCGCGTGGAAGACATCCGGGCATTGGCCACCCGTCTGGTGCGCAACCTCACCAAGACGCCCGTGAAGCCGTGGTCCCTGGTGCCCAAGGGCAGCGTCGTTGTCACCGGGGAACTGTCGCCGGCCGACATCGCGCAACTGGACCGAAGCCGTATCGCCGGTATCGCCACCATGCTCGGCGGCGCCGAGGGGCACACCGCCATCATGGCGCGGGCGCTGGGCCTGCCGGCGGTGCTCGGCGTGCCCGGTCTGATCGATGGGGCGCAACCGGGCCAGCCCATGGTCGTCGACGGCGATACCGGCCACGTGGTCGTCGATCCCTCGCCGGCGACGCTGGCGGCATATGAACGCCGCCACGCGGAAAGCGTGCGCCAGGCGCGGCGCCTGGCGCGCCTCAGCAAACAGCCCGCCGTCACCCGCGACGGCATCGAGGTGCTGCTGCAGGCCAACGTGGAACTGCCCGTTGAAATGACCCTGGTGAAGCAGGCCGGCGCCGCCGGCATCGGCCTCCTGCGCACCGAGTTCATGTTCATGAACCGGGACGACATCCCCGGCGAGGATGAGCAGTACCAGGCATTGCGCGATATGATAGAGCCCATGAAAGGGCAAGCGGTCACCGTGCGCACCCTCGACGTGGGCGGCGAGAAGACATCCGCGGCGCTGATGGGCGACTTCGGGGCCAGCGCCTCGTCCGCCCTGGGCCTGCGCGGAATCCGCATGTCCCTTGCCCGGCTCGACGTTTTCGAGACCCAGTTCCGGGCCATCCTGCGCGCCGCCGACCACGGCCACGTGCGCATCCTCCTGCCCATGGTGTCCACCGTGTCCGAGGTCCGCCGCGCGCGCGAGGTCCTGGGCCAGGCGGCCAGCCGCCTGAAGCGCCGGGGCTTCAGCGTGGTCGATCCCCTGCCGCCCCTGGGCACCATGATCGAGGTTCCGGGGGCGGCGCTGGCGGCGGACTCCCTGGCCCAGGTCAGCGATTTCTTCGCCATCGGGTCCAATGACCTCACCATGTACACCCTGGCCATCGACCGCGGCGACGAGCAGGTGGCGCGCCTGTACGACCCCCTGCATCCGAGCGTGTTGCGCCTGATCCAGTTCTCGACCGAAGCGGCGCTGCACGCCCGCATCCCGGTCAGCATCTGCGGCGAGATGGCGGGCGATCCCCGCTATACGGCCCTCCTTCTGGGCCTGGGGCTGCGCGAGTTTTCGATGGGGGCCTCCAGTATTCCCCGGGTCAAACAACGCGTCCGCAACCTTGACCTGGTGGCCGCCGACCACCGGGCGCGGGTGATCATGGACCAGGTGGACGCCGGGCGCATCGCCACCCTTCTGGATGACTTCAACGCCCTGGCTTGAAAGCGTAGGCGCCGTGACCACCTTGAACCTTGCCGCCCCTTGGTATAAGAGGCGGGTCTGCAGGAGACAGGCAACATGGGTTCGTTCGACGACTACAAGGTGGCCGATACGTCGCTCGCCGACTGGGGGCGGAAGGAAATCGCCATCGCCGAGACCGAGATGCCGGGCCTCATGGCGCTGCGCGAGGAATACGCAGGCCAGGAACCGCTCAAGGGCGCGCGCATCGCCGGCTGCCTTCACATGACCATCCAGACGGCGGTGCTCATCGACACATTGGTCGATCTCGGCGCCGAGGTGCGCTGGAGTTCGTGCAACATCTTCTCGACCCAGGACCACGCCGCGGCCGCCGTGGCGGCGCGCCGCATCCCCGTGTTCGCCTGGAAGGGCGAAACCGAGGACGAGTTCTGGTGGTGCATCGAGCAGACCATCAATGGCTCCGGCGGCTGGCACCCCAACCTGATCCTCGACGACGGCGGCGACCTCACCAAGGTCATGCACGACGAGCATGCCGGTCTTCTGGACGACGTGCGGGGTGTTTCCGAGGAAACGACCACCGGCGTCCACCGCCTGTACGAGATGGCCGAGGCGGGCACGCTCAGGGTTCCCGCCATCAACGTGAACGACTCGGTCACCAAGTCCAAGTTCGACAACCTGTACGGCTGCCGCGAAAGCCTGGTCGACGGCATAAAACGGGCCACCGACGTCATGATCGCCGGCAAGGTGGCGGTGATCTGCGGTTACGGCGACGTGGGCAAGGGTTCGGCGGCCAGCCTGCGCGGCCTGGGCGCGCGGGTCATGATCACCGAAATAGACCCCATCTGCGCCCTGCAGGCGGCCATGGAAGGGTACCCGGTGCTGACCATGGACGAGGCGGCCCCGGTCGGCGACATCTTCGTCACCGCCACCGGAAACCTGGACGTCATCACCCTCGATCACATGCGCCGGATGAAGGACCGGGCCATCGTCTGCAACATCGGCCACTTCGATTCCGAGATCCAGGTGGCGGCGCTCAGGAACTACAAGTGGCACAACGTCAAGCCCCAGGTGGACGAGGTCGAGTTCCCCGACGGCAAGCGTCTGATCGTGCTCGCCGAGGGACGCCTGGTGAACCTGGGGTGCGCCACCGGCCATCCCAGCTTCGTCATGAGCGCGTCGTTCACCAACCAGGTGCTGGCCCAGATCGAGTTGTGGAACAACCCGGACCGGTACGAGGAAAAGGTCTACATGTTGCCCAAGCACCTGGACGAGAAGGTGGCGACGCTGCACCTGGACAAGCTCGGCGTCCACCTGACCAGGCTGAGTCCGGAGCAGGCCGAGTATATCAATGTGCCGGTCGATGGGCCGTTCAAGCCGGACTACTACCGTTATTGACGGACCGCGGCCGTGGCGCGGCGCTTCGGGGGGGCGGTCTTGTTCGGCCGCCCCTTCACGCATAGGATTCCCCGGTGCTGAACCTGAGAGTTTCTGACAGACGCGCCGCCCCGGGGCCGGGGCCGGCTTGGTAATGGGAACCGTTCTCGCTTTCGCGCTCGGCGCTCTCGCTGTGGCGGCGGTGGCGGCGCCCTTCATGGTGCGCCAGCACCGCCGGTTGGCCAGGGCGGACGACGAACGCCGGCGCCTCGCCGACGCCGCCGAGCGCAACGGCGAGATCCTTGCGGCGTCGCCCGACGGCCTTTTCCTGTGGGACCACGTCAACGGCGGAGAAAGCTGTTCGCGCCGTCTGGCCGTGCTCCTCGGCCTGGCCGCCGGGACACAGGCGCGGTTCGCCGACGTGCGCGCCCGGTTCGAGGGCGAGACGGCGGCGGCGCTGGAGAAGGCGGTGGAGGCGCTGCGCCGGGACGGCACCGCATTCGACCTGCTGCTGCCGGCGGCCGGGCGCATGGTGCAGGCGGTGGGCGTGCGCGCCGGCGCCGTCGACGGCCGGCCGCTCGCCGACCTGTTGTGGATGCGCGACGTAACCGGGACCTCGGACGCGGCGCAGTCCGCCGGTGCCGCCGCCGTCGGGCCCGCCGAAACCGGCGGCACGTTGCGCGCCCTTCTCGACGCGCTGCCCGTGCCCGTGTGGTTGCGCGGCGCCGACCTGGACCTGGCGTTCACCAACCGCGCCTGCGCCGGCGGGGCCATCGAGGAGTCGCTGCGCGACCTGGCCATGCGCGCGAGGACGGAGGGAAAGGCCGTGGCCGAACGCCACCTGCTGAGCGTGGGCGGGGCGGAGCGGCTCCTCGAGGTCACCGAGACCCCCATGGAAGGCTGGGCGGGAACCGCCGGATTCGCCATCGACCGCTCCCCGGGCCGGGACACGGAAGAGACGTCCCCGGGCGACGCCGCCGCCCAGGACCAGGTGCTGCAGAACCTGGCCACGGCCATCGCCATCTTCGGGCGCGACACCCGGCTCCGCTTCTTCAACGCGGCCTATGCCGAACTGTGGCGCGTCGACGCCGGCTGGCTGGACTCCGAACCGGGTCTGGCCGAGGTGCTGGAACGGCTGCGGGAGCTGCGGCGGCTCCCCGAATACGCCGACTTCCGGGCCTTCAAGGAGGAACAGATCGCCCAGTTCGGCACCCTCGCCGAGCCCGTGGATTCGCTTCTGCACCTCCCCGACGGAACCACCTTGCGCAGCGTCGTCAGCCCCTACGCCCTGGGCGGCCTGGTCTTCACCTACGAGGACGTCACCGACCGGCTGGATCTGGAACGTTCCTACAACACGCTGATCGCCGTCCAGGGGGCGACGCTGGACAACCTGTACGAGGGCGTCGCCGTCTTCGGCAGCGACGGGCGGCTGAAGCTGAGCAACCCCGCCCTGGCCAAGCTGTGGAAGCTGAGCGAAGAGGATCTGGGCGGGGAGCCGCACCTGAGCGATTTCGTGGAGAAGATGCGCCCCTTCATCATCGGCGAAGACGACTGGGCGGCCCATAAGGAACGGGTGATCAAGCGCCTGATGAGCCGCGAGCCCAGCTCCGGCCGGCTGTTGCGCGGCGACGGGACGGTGCTCGACTACGCCAACCTGCCGCTCCCCGACGGCGCGGTGCTGCTGAGCTATCTGGACGTCACCGACAGCGTCCGGGTGCAGCTCGCCCTGCGCCAGCGGGCCGAGGCCATGGAGGAGGCGAACCGCCTCAAATCCGAGTTCATCGCCAACGTGTCCTACGAAGTGCGCACGCCGCTCAACACCATCGTCGGCTTCGCCGAGATCCTCACCGAGGAATACTTCGGCACGCTCAACCAGCGGCAGATGGAATACAGCCGCGGCATCGTCGAGGCGTCGCAGAACCTGACCACGGTGATCAGCGATATCCTGGACCTGGCCTCCATCGAGGCCGGCACCATGGCCCTCGAGCTGGACACCGTGGACCTGCACGCCATGTTGGTCGGTGTCCTCAACCTGACCCGCGAGCGGGCCCGGCGCAAGGCCCTGAAGGTGGAGTTCGACTGCCCGCCCGACATCGGTTGGATGGTGGCCGACGAGAAGCGCGTCAAGCAGGTGTTGTTCAACCTGTTGAGCAACGCCGTCACCTTCACGCCCCCGCGCGGCACCATCCGGCTCTCCGCGTGGCGCGACGGCGACGACATCGCCATCGCCGTCTCCGACACCGGCGTCGGCATCCCCCAGGCCGACCAGGAGCGGGTGTTGCGCACCTTCGAGCGCGGCGGGGCGCCGGACACCCGCCAGGGGGGCGCCGGCCTGGGCCTTTCCCTGGTCACCCGCTTCATCGAGCTGCACGGCGGGCGGGTCGAGGTGAAATCGGCCCCCAACAAGGGAACTACCGTGACCTGCCGCCTGCCCAGCGGCGCCGGGGAAGAGGGGGGTTAGTGGCGAACATCACGCATTCGCGGAATTCAAGGGACAGGAATTAATGGGGTGCGGGGCCCAAGGCCCCGCAAAAGCCCGCGCGGCAGCGCTTGGCACAAGTGGCTTCTGCCGTAATGACCAAGCACGCCTAGGATTTCTGAATTTTGCTACCGGCCCGACGCGCCCTATTCGCGGTCGAGGAAGCGCCGCTTGACCCTGGCCGCGAATTGGCGGGGATTTTTCCGGGGGTCGGTTTCGGCGGCGATGTCCTTCAGCTCCGCCCTGGCCGCGTCCATCTCCGCCTTCGCCGCGTCGAGCTTGGGCTTGGCCTGGCGCCACGCCGCCCGGGCCCGCGGCTTGACCTCTTTTTCATACACGTCGGCCGCCTTGGCCCGGGCCCGCGGGTCGAGGGCGATGTGCTTGGCGGCGTACCACAACAGCTTGCGCAACAGGAGCATCGGGCGGCCTCACCAATAACAACCGTCGCCCATTATCGCACGCCCGGCGCGGGGCGCAAAGGCGGCACGGGTCTGGTTCTCTCTGGCGCAGGTCCGGCCTAACGGTTGTAGCGCCGCCGCCGCCTCAATTCATGCGGATGACCACGTCGCGCAGGGTCTTGATCTCCTCCAGCGCCTTGCCCGCGCCGAGCACCACGCAGGACAGCGAATCCTCGGCGATGGATACGGGCAGGCCGGTGGCGTAGCGGAGCACGTTGTCCAGATTGCTGAGGAGGGCGCCGCCGCCGGTGAGCACGATTCCCTTGTCCACGATATCGGCGGCCAGTTCCGGCGCCGTGTGCTCGAGCGCCACCTTCACCGCCTCGATGATCGCCCCTACCGGTTCGGCGAGGCTTTCGGCGAGCTGGCGTTCGCTGATGACGAGTTCCTTGGGCACGCCGTGCATGAGATCCCGGCCCCTGATGCCCGTCATTCGGCCTTCGCCGTCTTCCGGGGCGCTGGCGGTGCCGATGTCCATCTTGAGGCGCTCGGCGCTGCTCTCGCCCACCAGGAGGTTATGGTTGCGGCGGATATAGGAGATGATCGCCTCGTCCATCTTGTCGCCGCCGACGCGCACGGACTGGGAATAGACGATCCCGCCCAGGGACAAGACCGCCACTTCGGTGGTGCCGCCACCGATATCCACGACCATGGAGCCGGCGGGTTCGGTCACCGGCAGTCCGGCGCCGATGGCGGCGGCCATGGGCTCCTCGATCAGGAACACCCGGCGGGCGCCGGCGTTTTCCGCCGATTCCTGGATCGCCCGCCGCTCCACCGCCGTCGCCCCGGAAGGCACGCTGATGATGATCTGGGGACTGACGAAACTGCGGTGATTGTGCACCTTGCGGATGAAGTGCTTGAGCATCGCCTCGGCGATCTCGAAATCGGCGATCACCCCGTCGCGCAGCGGACGAATGGGCGTAATGTTCCCCGGCGTGCGCCCCAGCATCAACTTAGCCTCTTCGCCGACGGCCAGGACCTTTTTCTGCCCCTTGACCTCGGCGATGGCCACCACCGAGGGCTCGTCGAGCACGATCCCCCGGCCGCGCACGTACACCAAGGTATTGGCCGTGCCCAGGTCGATCGCCATGTCGGCGGACAACAAGCCGAGAAGCCCGGAAAAAATAGACATGGTTGGTTAATTCACCCGCTGTTGGAACTTCGGCGGCGCACCGGCGCGGAGTCACCCGCCGAGGGGCGTACCGGCCATGGAACCGCAGCCGCCAATAAAAATTGGTCCCCCCGAATTGGCGCCCTTACAATGGCCGTCATCCGTACTCCGATCAAGCTTGCCGGGCGTGGCTTGCCGGGAGCGGGCGCGGCGGATAGAAAGGCGGGACATGCCCGAGGTCCAAACATCGCCAACCTCCGTAAAGATGGACCTGCCCGACGAGGCGGCCACGGCGGCCATCGCACAGTCTCTCGCCGGCCCGGCCCGCCCCGGCGACGTCTTCACGCTCACCGGCGCGCTGGGCACCGGCAAGACCGTCTTCGCCCGCGCCTTCATCCGGGCCCGCGGCGGGGCGTCGGAAGAGGTGCCCAGCCCCACGTTCACGCTGGTGCAGGTCTACGAGCTTCCCGGCGGCACGGTTTATCACTTCGATCTCTTCCGCATCGCGGACGCCGGTGAGGTCTTCGAACTGGGCATGGAAGAGGCCTTCGCCGGGGGAATTTCGCTGATCGAGTGGCCGCAGGGACTGGAAGGCGTCCTGCCCGCGGACCGGGTGGACGTGGCCCTCTGCTTCGCCCGGACGCCCGAGGCCCGCCGGGTGCGGCTCACCGGTTACGGTGCCGGGCGAAAAAGGCTGCGGGAGGCCGGCCTTGTCTGAGCGCGACGAGCGCATCGCCGCCTTCCTCGCCGTCCACCGGTGGGACCGGGCGGAGCGCCGGCCCCTTTCCGGCGACGCCTCGTTCCGCCGGTACGAGCGTCTGGTCAACGGCGCCCGGCAGGCGGTGCTCATGGACGCGCCGCCGCCGCACGAAGACGTGCGCCCGTTCGTCCGCGTGGCCCGGCACCTCCGGGACCTGGGGTTGAGCGCGCCGGAAATCCTGGCCGAGGACCCCGACACCGGCCTGTTGCTGCTGGAGGACCTGGGCGACGACACCTACACGCGCATGCTGGCCGGCGGCGGGGACGAGCCCGCCCTTTACGCCCTCGCCGTGGACGTGCTCGTCCATCTGCACCGCCCGCCCCGGGCGATTCCGCAGGGCCTTGCGCCCTATGACGACGCCACGTTGCTGAAGGAGGCATGCTGGCTCACCGACTGGTACATGCCCGCCGTGCTCGACCGCCCGACCCCGCAAGCGGTGCGCCGCAGCTATATCGAGGCGTGGCTGTCCGCCTTTCCCGTGGTCCACGCCCAGCCCCGGACCCTGGTGCTCAGGGACTACCACGTGGACAACCTGATGTGGCTGCCGGCGCGCCAGGGTATCGCCGCCTGCGGCCTGCTCGATTTCCAGGACGCGGTCGCCGGGCCGGCGGCCTATGACCTGATGTCGCTGCTGGAGGACGCGCGCCGGGACATCGGTCCGGACCTGGCCCAGGCCATGCGGGAACGTTACGGCGCCGCCTTTCCCGGCCTCGACGCGCCGGGCTTCGACACCGCCTACGCCATCCTCGGCGCCCAGCGGCACGCCAAGGTGATCGGCGTCTTCACCCGGCTTTGTGTGCGTGACGGCAAGCCCGATTATCTGGTCCACATCCCCAGGGTCTGGCGGCTGTTGGAACGTACGTTGGAACATCGGTCCCTGGCCCCTGTCGCCGCTTGGCTCGACCGTCACCTCCCACCGGAGAAGAGAGGGATACCGCCATGCCCAGGAAGGGCGCGGTAAAAAAGGCGTCCGGGCGCGCCCCCGACCGGCCTCCGGGGCGCGTGCCCAAGCGGGCCATGGTGCTGGCCGCGGGTCTGGGCACGCGCCTGCGCCCGCTGACGAATAAACTGCCCAAGCCGCTGGTCCAGGTGGGCGGGCGGACTCTCCTGGACCGGACCATCGACCGCCTCGTGGACGCGGGCGTCGAGCGGGTGGTGGTCAACGTCCATCATCTCGGGCACCTCATCGAACGGCATCTGGGCCGGCGCCGGTCGCCGGAAATCCGTTTCTCGCCCGAGGACGAACTTCTGGGAAGCGGCGGCGGCGTGGCCAAGGCGTTGCCTCTCCTGGGCGCGGACGCGTTCTTCGTCGCCAACGCCGACGTGTTGTGGCTGAACGGAGTCGGCGACGCCCTCGGCCGCCTGGCCGGCACGTGGGATGGCGGGCGCATGGACGGGCTTTTGCTGATTCATTTCACGGTCGACGCCTATGGGTACGACGGCATGGGCGATTTCTGCATCGACCCCCAGGGCGTGATCACCCGCCGCCCGGAGCGGGAGGTATCGCCGTATATGTTCACCGGCGTGCAGATCCTCCACGAGCGCCTGTTCAAGGACAGGCCGGACGGCCCGTTTTCCCTCAACGTGCTCTATGACCGCGCCATCGCCAAGGGCCGCCTGTACGGCATCGTCCACGACGGGGAATGGTTCCACGTCGGCACGCCCGAGGCCCTGGCCCAGGCCGACGCCTATGTGCACGCCCGCTTCGCCGGAAACAAGCGGCGATGAGCGGCGCGGCGCCGCCAAAAGGCGCGCACGGACCGGCCGTCTACACCATTCCCGCCGGCGTGCCCTTCGTCGACGCCCTGGCCGCCGGTCTCCACGCCAGGGTGGGCGGCGGGCCCGAGGCCCTGGCCCAGGCCACCGTTCTCCTTCCCACCCGGCGCGCCTGCCGCGCCTTGCGCGAGGCCTTCCTGCGCCAAAGCGGCGGCCGGCCCCTGCTGCTGCCGCGGCTGACGCCGCTCGGCGACGTGGACGAGGACGAGCTGGCCCTCGCCGGGTTGGGGGAGCCGCCGCCCGGCGGCGGGACGGGGGGCGGATTCGGGGTTCCCCCGGAAATTTCCGGCCTGCGCCGGCACCTGTTGCTGACCCGGTTGGTGCTGGCCTTCGAGGGACGGCGCACGACGGCGGACCAGGCCGCCCGTCTGGCCGCCGAGCTGGCCCGGCTTCTGGATCAGGTGCACACCGAAGGGCTCGGTTTCGACGCCCTCGCGGAGCTGGTGCCCGAGGAGTTCGCCGACCACTGGCGGATCACCCTCAAGTTCCTCAGGATCATCACCGAACGCTGGCCCGCCGTCCTCGCCGAGGAAGGCTGCGTGGACCCCATGGTGCGCCGCAACCTGCTTCTCGAGGCCCAGGCGGACGCCTGGCGCAAGGCGCCGCCGGAGGGGCCCGTCGTCGCCGCCGGCTCCACCGGCAGCATCCCCGCCACCGCCGACCTGCTCAAGGTGGTGGCCGGCCTGCCCGGGGGATGCGTGGTGCTGCCGGGCCTGGACCGGGACGCCGACGACGAAACGTGGCAGGCGCTGGAGCCCTCCCATCCCCAGTTCGGCATGGCCCGGTTGCTGGAGCACCTGGGAATCGCGCACGGCGATGTCGAGGAATGGCCGAGCCCCGGCGTCCCGGCGGCGCCCGCGGCCCGCGCCGCCCTGGTCAACGCCGCGCTGCGGCCCGCCGCGACCGGCGCCCGGCGCCCCGGCGACGCGCCGCCGGAAGAGGCGCTGGCCGGCGTGACGCGCATCGACTGTCCGGGCCCGCAGGAAGAGGCCGGCGTCATCGCCCTCGTCATGCGCGAAACCCTGGACCACGCGGAGGAGGGGCGCACCGCCGCCCTGGTAACCCCGGACCGGGCGCTCGCCCGCCGGGTGGCGTCGGAGCTCGGACGCTGGGGCATCGAGGTGGACGATTCGGCGGGCCGGCCCCTGGCCCAGACGGCGCCGGGCGCCTTCCTGAGACTGACCGCACGTATGGCGGCCGAGGCCTTCGCGCCGGTGCCCCTGCTGGCCGCCCTGAAGCACCCCCTGGCCGCCGGCGGGCAGGCGCCGGCGGCCTTCCGCGGCCAGGTGCGGCGCCTGGAAATCGCCGTCCTGCGCGGCCCGCGCCCGGGACCCGGCGTCAAGGGCCTGCGCGCCGCGCTGCCCAGGCGCGAGAAGGCCCTGCGCCGCCTGTTGACGGCGCTGGACACGGCGGCGCGCCCGTTGGCCAGGATGCTCAAGCGGAAAAAGGCGCCGTTGCGCCAGCTCCTGAGGGCCCACGTGGACATGGCCGAGGCCCTGGCCGCCACCGATGCCGAGACCGGGGCAGACCGGCTGTGGGCGGGCGAGGCGGGCGAGGCGGCGGCCGGCTTCGTCCACGAACTGGACGAGGCCGCCGGGGCCCTGAAACCCCTGCCCGGAGCCGGGTATGCGGCGCTGCTCGAAACCCTGATGGCGGGACCGGTGGTGCGGCCCCGCTTCGGCCTGCATCCCCGGCTTCACATCTGGGGCCTGCTGGAGGCGCGCCTGCAGCACGCCGACGTCCTCATCCTGGGAGGCCTGAACGAGGACACCTGGCCGCCCGAGGCCCACGCCAACCCGTGGATGAGCCGCCCCATGCTGGCCCAGTTCGGCCTGCCCCTGCCGGAGCGGCGCGTCGGACTCGCCGCCCACGATTTCGCCCAGGCCTTCTCGGCGCCCTCGGTGGTGCTGACCCGCGCGGAACGGGTCGAGGGCACGCCGACGGTGCCCTCGCGCTGGCTGCTCAGGCTGGAGAATATGCTCCGCGGCACCGGCCCGGAGACGGAGATGAGGGGCGATACCCCGTGGCTGCGCTGGCAGGGGCTGCTCGACGCGCCCAGGGACATCCGGCCGGTGTCGCCGCCGGCGCCGAGGCCGCCTCTCGGGGCGCGCCCGCGCCGACTGTCGGTGACCCAGGTCGAGACCTGGATGCGCGACCCCTACGCCATTTACGCCCGCCACGTCCTTCGCCTGAGGGCTCTGGAGCCCATTGACGCCGACCCCGGCGCCGCCGACTACGGCAGCATCATCCACCATGCGCTGGATGCGTTCCTCAAGGAGAACCCCGGCCCGCTGCCCGGGGACGCGGCCGGGCGCCTGCTGGAGATCGGCCGCCGCGCCTTCGCGCCATACCGCGACCGCCCCGGCGTCTGGGCCTTCTGGTGGCCCCGGTTCGAACGCATCGCCGGGTGGTTCATCGACGTGGAGCGCGCCCGGCGCGCCGACCTCAAGGCGAGCGCCAGCGAAGCGGACGGCCGCCTGACGATCGACGGCCCGGCGGGTCCCTTCGTGCTGACCGCCAAGGCCGACCGCATCGATACCCTTGCCGACGGCACCCTGGCGATCATCGACTACAAGACCGGCGCGCCACCGTCCAGGCGCGAGGTCGCCGCCGGCTTCGCCCCGCAACTGCCCCTGGAGGCCACCATCGCCCAGGCCGGTGGGTTCGACGGCGTGCCCGGGGCGACGGTCTCGGCGCTGGACTACTGGCGCCTGCGCGGCGGCGAGCCGGCCGGCGAGCGGGTGTCCGCGGCCCGGACCGGCAAGGACGGCAAGGACGTGCCGACCCTGATCGCCGAGGCGCTGGACGGGCTCGGGGCCCTGATCGCCGCCTTCGACCGCGAGGACACGCCCTATGAGGCCCGGCCCCGCCCCGACGCCGCGCCCCGCTTCAGCGATTACGAGCACCTGGCCCGGATCAAGGAATGGTCGACCTCGGGCGAGGAGGACGGGCGGTGACGGCGGACGCCGTCATCCTCTCCGACGCCGAGGCCGCCCAGCGCCGGGCCGCCGACCCGGAGGCCTCCGTCTGGGTGGCGGCGTCGGCCGGAACCGGCAAGACCAAGGTGCTCACCGACCGGGTGCTGAGCCTGATGCTCACCGGCACCCGGCCCCAGCATATCCTGTGCCTCACCTTCACCAGGGCGGCCGCCGCCGAGATGTCGAACCGCATCGCCGAGGAGTTGGGCGAGTGGGCGGCGGCGGCGGACGAGGCGCTGGAGGAAACGCTGACCCGCCATCTGGGGCGCCAACCCGACGACGACATCCGCCGCCGGGCGCGCCACCTGTTCGCCCAGGTGCTGGACACGCCCGGCGGCATGAACATCCAGACCATCCACGCCTTCTGCCAGTCCCTGCTCGGGCGCTTCCCGCTGGAGGCCGGAATCGCGCCCCACTTCACCGTCCTCGAGGAACGGGACGCCGAGGAAATGCTGGCGGCGGCCAGGGAAGAGGTCCTCGCCCGGGCCCACGCGGCCGGGGACGGACTCCTGGCCTCGGCCCTGGCCGACGTCACCGCCCACATTCACGAATCCGCCTTCTCCGAGCTCATGGGAGAGCTGGCCGGGGCGCGCGGCCGCCTCGCCCGGCTGATCGACCGCTACGGCTCGGTCGAGGAAGTCCTCGCCGCCACCCGCCGGCTCCTCGGCCTGGCCGAAGGCGCCACGCCGCGGTCCGTGGTCGCCGCGGCGTGCGAGGACCAGGCCTTCGACGCCCTCGGCCTGCGCCTGGCCGTATCGGCCCTGAACGCGGGCACCGCCACCGACACGAAGCGCGCCGGGGTCCTGGCCACATGGCTGGCCGCCGGCCCCGATGACCGGGCGGCCGGCTTCGACGCCTACGCCGACGCCCTTCTGGCGGACGGGCAAACCAAGGTCCGCGCGCGCCTGATCACCAAGGACGCGGCGGCCTCGACGGCGGGCGCCACCGAGATCCTGGAAACCGAGGCCGGCCGCCTTCTCAAGGCGGTCATGGAGCGCCGCGCGGCGGTGACGGCCCAGGCCACGGCCGGGCTCCTGCGCCTGGGCGACGCCCTGCTGGGCGCCTATCGGCGGCAGAAGGAGAGGCGGGCGGTACTCGATTACGACGACCTGATCTTCACCGCCCGCGACCTGCTCCACCGCGAAGGGGTGGCGCCGTGGGTGCTGTTCAAGCTGGACGGCGGCATCGACCACATCCTCATCGACGAGGCCCAGGACACCAACCCCGAACAGTGGGATGTGGTAAAGGCCCTGGCCAATGAGTTCTTCGCCGGCGCCGGGGCGCGCGAGACGCCGCGCACGGTATTCGCCGTCGGCGACATCAAGCAGTCCATCTACAGCTTCCAGGGCGCCGACCCCGCCGAATTCCAGGCCATGCGGGACCTGTTCGCCGGGCGCGTGCCGGCGGCCGGGCAAACCTGGCACGAAGAGGACCTCACCATCTCGTTCCGCTCGACGCCCGCGGTGCTCGGCGCCGTCGACGCCGTTTTCGCCAGGGACGCCGCCGCCGACGGCGTCGCCCTCGACGGCCGCCCCATCACCCATGAGGCGTGGCGCCACGGCGACGGCGGGCTGGTCGAGGTGTGGCCGCCGGTCGAACCCCGGGAAACGGACCCCCCGGTGCCGTGGAAGCCGCCGGTGGAACGCATCGCCGGCGATTCCCCGCCGACCCGCCTGGCCGACCTGATCGCGGCGCGCATCCACCGCATGGTCGACGGAAAGGAGTTGTTGGAGGCCAGGGGCCGGCCGATCCGGCCCGGCGACGTGATGGTGCTGGTGCGCCGGCGCACCGGATTCGTCGAAGACCTGGTGCGGGCGTTGAAGCGGCGGGACGTGGAAGTGGCCGGCGTCGATAGAATGGTATTGACCGAGCAGATGGCGGTCATGGACCTGGTCGCCCTGGGACGCTTCCTGCTGTTGCCGGAAGACGACCTGACCCTGGCCACCGTGCTCAAGGGGCCGTTGATCGGCCTCGACGAGGACCAGCTGTTCCGCCTCGCCCACGGCCGCAAGGGCAGCCTGTGGGAGGCGTTGAAACACAAGGCGGGCGAAGACGCGGCCTACGCCGGGGCGCGGCGGGACCTTTCGGCGCTGCTGGCGCGCACCGATTACACGCCGCCGTTCGAACTCTACACCCACGTCCTCGGCGCCGGCCGGGGGCGCGAGAAGTTGATCGGCCGGCTGGGCCGGGACGCCGAGGATCCCATCGCCGAGTTTCTCGACCTGGCGCTCGCCTTCGAGCGCTCCCACACGGCGTCGCTGGAAAGCTTCCTGCACTGGCTGGAGGCGGGCGCCGTCGAGGTCAAGCGCGACCTGGAGCACGAACAGCGCGATGCGGTGCGCATCATGACCGTGCACGGCGCCAAGGGCCTGGAGGCGCCCATCGTCTTCCTGCCCGACACCCTCAGGGTGCCGACCCGGACCTCTCCGCTGCTGTGGCCCGCCGATCCGGCCGGCGGCGGGGAGTTGCTGCTGTGGCCGCCGGCGCGCGCCTGGTACGAAGAGGTCTCGGAACGGGAGTCGGCGCGCGTCAGACAGCGCCGGGACGCGGAATACCGCCGCCTGCTGTACGTCGCCATGACCCGCGCCGAGGACCGGCTGTACGTGTGCGGCTGGCGGGGCAGGAACGCGCCGCCGGAAG
>Ga0209997_10000151_pt1 | contig 20945 bp, 21 predicted proteins | sample CR04metaG_FD_182079 | JGI IMG/M metagenome (GOLD analysis project Ga0209997, IMG submission 182079) | Deep subsurface microbial communities from Mariana Trench to uncover new lineages of life (NeLLi) - CR04 metaG (SPAdes) (version 2) | ecosystem: Environmental > Aquatic > Marine > Ocean trench...
GGGCCGACCCCTGCATGCGCATCATCACGGTCCCCGCCGAAACGGAGGTGCCGTCGGGCGTCTCGACGCCCAGCGCCGCCGCGGGGGCGAGGCGGCGGAACACTTCCCGGGCGACCGGCAGGCCGGCGGCCACGATGTCCTGGCGGGCCGCCATGATGAGGCTGAGGGTGGCGTCGGCGGGGACCACGGCATCGGTGGTGATGTCGCCCGTGCCCATGTCCTCGGCGAGCGCCGCCGTCACCGCGGCGTCGACGTCCGCGGGGCCGGGCGCGGCGAAGGTCATGCCGTTATTCCGCCGCGCGGGCCACCGCCGGTTTGGGCGGCGGAGACATCTCCATCATGCGCTGCAGGGGCTGGTACGCCCGCCGGCGCAGGTCCTCGGGCATTTCCACCCGGGGCGCCATGTTGAGCAGGCACAGGTGCAGCTTCTCGATCGTGTTCAGCTCCATGAACGGGCAATTGGCGCAGTTGCAGCTGCCGTCGGCGCCGGGCGCGGGGATGAAGGTCTTGGCCGGCGCCGCCTTTTCCATCTGGTGGATGATGTGGCGTTCGGTGGCGATGATGAATTCCTTGCCCGGCGCGTTGAGCACGAAGTCCAGGATCGACCGGGTCGAGCCCACGTGGTCGGCGTGCTTGAGGATTCCTTCGTGGCATTCGGGATGGGCGGCCACCGTGGCGTCCGGGTGGCGGCCCTTGAGCCGTACCAGCTCGCGCTCGGAGAACCGGTCGTGGACGATGCAGGTTCCCGGCCACAAAGTCATCTCGCGCCCGATCTTCCTCGCCAGGTAGGCGCCCAGGTGCTGGTCCGGCGCGAACAGTATGGGCCGGTCTTCCGGCAGCTGGCGGATGATGTGTTCGGCGTTCGACGAGGTGACGACGACGTCGGACAGCGCCTTGACCTCCGCCGAACAGTTGATGTAGGTGACCACCACATGGTCGGCGTGGGCCTCGCAGAAGCGCCGGAATTCGTCCGGCGGGCAGGTCTCTTCCAGGGAACAGCCGGCGTCCATATCGGGCAACAGCACGGTCTTCCCGGGGTTCAGGACCTTGGCCACCTCGGCCATGAACCGGACCCCGCAAAAGACGATCACGTCGGCGTCGGTGGCCGCCGCCTTGCGCGACAGGTCCAGGGAATCGCCGACGAAATCGGCCAGGTCCTGGATTTCGCCGTCCTGGTAATAGTGGGCCAGGATGACGGCGTTCCGCTCCCGGCGCAGGCGGTCGATCTCGGCCCACGGATCCAGGTACGGGTCAAGGCGCGCTTCGACCGACGCGTGGCCGTCCGGCAGAACGATGGTGCTCATCTACACGGTTCCTCCAACGGTCAGGAAACGCCCTGGTCCCCCGGCCGGCGCCATGCCTTGCCCAGGATATGGTGCGGTCCGCGGAACCCGCAAGATATATGGGGGCAGGGCTGGTATGCCAACACTTAATCCCGGCGGCGGCGGGGGCAAGGGGCGTAACCGGAGCGGCGCCTCAGGGCACATGCGGCGCCGCCATGTAGTCCCGGGACTGCATCTCGATCAGGCGCGAGGCGGTGCGCTGGAACTCGAACGCGCCCTCGCCTTCGGTGTAAAGATTCTCCGGCGACGTGTCGGCCGAACAGATCAGGTTGACCTTATGCTCGTAAAGGGCGTCGATGAGGACGGCGAAGCGCTTGGCCTCGTTGTGCCGCACCGGGCCCAGGCGGGGAATGCCGGCGAGCACGACGGTGTGATACTTGCCGGCGATGGCCAGGTAATCGGCGGCGCCGAGCGGTTTTTCGCACAGATCGGAGAACCGGGAGAAGGCGGTCCCGTCGACGGCCAGTCCGATGTCGACCTGGCGCCCTTGCACGGCGATCCTGTCGCGCCCGGCCTTGGCGCCGTTGGTCAGGCGGGCGAAACAGCGCTCCAGGGCCCGGTCCGTCTCCGCGCCCGTGGGGGTCAGGTAGACGTTCATGGATCTGAGGGCGTCCAGGCGGTAGTCGGTTCCGCTGTCCAGTTCCAAAATCTCCAGCTTCTCCTCCAGGAGCCTTATGACGGGCAGAAAGCGTTCGCGCTGGAGCCCGCCCTTGTACAGATCCCCGGGCGCGCGGTTGGACGTGGTCACTATCACCACGCCGGCCTCGAACAGGGCTTCGAACAGACGCCCCAGGATCATGGCGTCGGCGATGTCGGTCACGTGGAGCTCGTCGAAGCACAGCAGCCACGCCCGGTCGACGATGACCTTGGAAAGGGCGGCCAGGGGATCGGTGGTCTCCGGCGCCCGGCCGGCCTCGACCGCTTGCCGGAAGCGGTGCACCCGGTTGTGCACTTCGAGCATGAAGGCGTGGAAGTGGACGTGCTTTTTCGCCTCGATCGTCGAGCACGCGAAGAACATATCCATGAGCATGGTCTTGCCGCGCCCGGCGCCGCCGAACAGATAGAGCCCCTTGGGAGCCTCCTTCTTGCGGCCGCGAAGCGCCAGCCGCGCCTTCCAGCCACCGGCCCTCAGGTGCGGCGCGTAGCCGGCCAGCGCTCCGTGCAGGTCCTGCAACTTCTCCGCCGCCAGTTCCTGGGCCATGTCGGGCTTGATCTTCCCGCTGGCCAGCAGGGCGCGATAGGCGTGGAGGGGTCCGTCGGTCATGGAAAGGAGGTCAGGCTGGCACTACCGGGGTGGGGTAGGGACACGGAAACCGGGACCGTCGCCCCGGTGACGATGACGATGCCGCTCACGCCGTCTCGGCATTGCGTTGCGGCCGGCCGCGCCGGGGCGCGAACGCCTGCTCCATCTGGCGCCGGAAGCGGACGGCGTCGCCGGCCTCGTCCATGTCCACGTCGGACCAGTGGAGGCATTGTCCGGCGGCGATGGGGGTCTTGAGCCTGACCCCGTGGGCCAGTCCGATGGGGAGACCTCCACAATCGAGCGAATCCGCCGCCGGCATCAGCGTGCCGTAAACGCAGAAGCCGCCCTCGCCGTCCAGCATCTCGCCGGCCTCCAGGCGGCGCTTGGCGGTCGCCACCACGTCGCCGACGAACCCTTGCGCCGCGCCCATGGTCTGGCCCAGCAGACCGGCGCGGGCGACGGAGATGCCCAGCTCCAGGCCGATCAGGTGATAGGGCCTGTAAAGGGCCGTGTAGCGGCCGGTGTCGTCGGTAACCAGTCCGTATTCGGAGAAACAGCGCTTCACATAGTCCGACGGCGCCTCGAAGGTGACGTACACCCCCCAGCGCAGGTCCCGGGGGACCGGCTTGCCGTTGCGCTTGACGCTGGACACCACCTCGACCGTGCCCTTGTGGTGCAGCGCGCCGCCGTCATCCCGTGGACGGCACACCTGCGCCAATTCGTCGGCGCCGGCGGGCGGAAAGGCGAGGCCGTCCGGGGCGGGCGTCAGCCCAGTGGCGTTGGCCACGGCCGCCATCTCGATCGCCGATTTGGTTCCATCGAGGAACGAGTTGAACATTTTCGGGTTGAGGGCGCCGGCCTTCGCGTGCCCGGGCGAGAGTCCGTAGTGCTCCCACACCGTGTCCGGGGTCGAGGCATGATAGGCGGGCAGGTATTTGGTCCCCTTGCCGGCGCAGACCACCTCGAATCCGCACGCCCGGGCCCAGTCAACCTGCTCGCAGATGAGCGCCGGCTGGTCGCCGTAGGCCAGGGTGTAGACGACCCCCGCCTCGGCCGCGCGCCGGGCCAGCAGCGGTCCGGCCAGAACGTCCCCTTCCACGTTGACCATGACCACGTGACGGCCCCGTCCGATGGCCGAAAGGGCATGGCGGATGCCGCTCTCGGGCACGCCGGTGGCTTCCACCACCACCTCCATGCCGCCGGCGGAGATCAACGCCTCGGCGTCTTCGGTGACATGGGTGGTCCCCTGGGCCAGGGCCTTGGCGAAGGAGGACGCGCCGACCCGTTCCTTGGGCCAGCCGGTCGTACTGAGGGCCGCCCGCGCCGTGGCGACGGAAAGGTCCGCCACCCCGAGAACGTGCAGCCCGGGCGTGTGCAGGGCCTGGGCCAGGAACATGGAACCGAACTTTCCGGCCCCGATGAGGCCGACGCGCAACGGCCGGCCCTCCTCGGCCCGGGCCAGGAGCATGCGATGGAGAGTCATGGCTTTTTCCGTGCTCCTCGTTGCGCCGCCCCGGGCCTGTGCCGGGGCGGGACGGCGATACCCGACTGTAGCAAGTGGCGGCGCCTCCGGGAATAGCCGCCCTGCTCCGGCCCTGGATGTGGGGCCCGGCAGTTTTATTGGCAAAGTCGTTGGCGCGGCGGCCCGGGATTCCTATTCTCTAGGGATCGGACAGGTCCCATGGATCCTCTAGGGACCAGACAGGTCCCATGGAGGACGTCTCCAGGCGGGGCCGGCAGGAAGGGAGACATCCATGGATGCCGACGTTTTCAATATTCAAATCCGCAAATTCCTCAAGCAGGTGGGCGTCACGTCCCAGCGCGAGATCGAGGCGGCCGTCCGCGCCGCCGTCGAGGATGGCCGCCTCAAGGGCGACGAGACGCTCACGGCGCGGATGACGCTCACCATCGAAACGCTCGGGCTGAGCAAGGATATCGAGGGCAACATCACCCTGTCGTGAGCCGCGCCCCATGACGCCACCCCTATACCAATATTATCGAATATTGGTTTAGCAGGCTGCTACCGCCGGCGCGCGATCGCGCTTTTGATCTCGCCGATCGCCTTCCCGGGGTTGAGCCCCTTGGGACAGGCGTTGGTGCAGTTCATGATCGTGTGGCACCGGTACAGCCGGAACGTATCGTCCAGCTCGTCCAGGCGCTGGCCGGTCGCCTCGTCGCGGGAATCAACGATCCAGCGATAGGCCTGCAGAAGCACGGCCGGACCAAGGTAACGCTCGGGGTTCCACCAGTAGCTGGGACAACTGGTCTGGCAACAGAAGCACAGGATGCATTCCCATAGGCCATCGAGCTTGGCGCGCTCCTCGGGGCTTTGCAGGCGCTCGTGGGTGGGCGGCGGCGTGTCCGCCTGCAACCACGGTTTGACGGAGGCGTACTGGGCGTAAGCCAAGGACAGATCCGCCACCAGGTCCTTGACCACCGGCATGTGGGGCAACGGATAGATGCGCACGTCGCCCTTGATGTCCGCGATCGGCTTGGTGCACGCGAGGGTGTTGATGCCGTCGATGTTGAAGGCGCACGACCCGCACACGCCTTCGCGGCAGGAACGGCGGAAGGCCAGGGTGGTGTCGACCTCGTCCTTGATCTTGATCAGCGCGTCCAGGACCATGGGCCCGCACCGGTCCAGGTCCACTTCAAAGGTATCGAGCCGCGGATTTTCCCCGCTGTCGGGGTCGTAGCGGTAGACGCGGAACCGCCGGACGCGCGTGGCGCCGGCGCCGGCGCCGTGGGTTTGTCCCTCGCCCACCTTGGAGTTGGCGGGAAGCGTGAATTCGACCATGGCTCAAGTCCGCCTTCTCAATAGACCCTTTCTTCGGGCTCGATGTAATCGACGTCTTCGCTGAGCGTGTAGGTGTGCACCGGCCGGTAGGTGAGCGTCACCTTGCCCGCGCCGTCGAGCCAGGAAACGGTGTGCTTCATCCAGTTTTCGTCGTCCCGCGTGGGGAAGTCCTCGCGGGCATGGGCGCCGCGGCTTTCCTGGCGCGCCTGGGCCGAAACCATGGTTGTCTTGGCGCAGGCCATCAGGTTCTCCAGTTCCAGAGCCTCCACCAGGTCCGTGTTCCAGATCAACGAGCGGTCGTTGATCTGGATATCGGACAGGCTGTTCCAGACGTCGTCGATCTTCCGGCAGCCCTCGTCGAGGATCTCGCGGGTCCTGAACACGGCGGCGTTGTCCTGCATGGCGCGTTGCATGGTGAGCCGGATCTGGCTGGTTTTCAGCGAACCCGAGGCGTTGCGCAGCCGGTCCAGCCGGGACAGGGCATGGTCGACCCCTTTGGTGTCCAGCGGTTTGTGGGCCGCCCCCGGGGTGATCAGCTCGGCGGCGCGCAACGCGGCGGCGCGGCCGAAAACGACCAGGTCCAAGAGCGAGTTCGTTCCCAGCCGGTTGGCGCCGTGCACCGAGGCGCACGCCGTCTCGCCGATGGCCATGAGCCCCGGGCACACCCGATCCGGATCGTCCGCCGTCGGGCGCAACACCTCGCCCATGGGATTGGTGGGAATGCCGCCCATGTTGTAATGCACGGTGGGCAGCACCGGGATGGGCTCCTTGGCGGTGTCGATACCGGCGAAGATCTTCGACGTTTCGGTGATCCCGGGCAGGCGCAGCCGCAGGACCTCTTCGCCCAGGTGCTCCAGATGCAGAAGAAGGTGGTCCTTGTGCTCGCCCACCCCGCGGCCCTCGCGAATCTCGATCGTCATGCACCGGCTGACCACGTCGCGCGAGGCCAGGTCCTTCGACGTCGGGGCGTAGCGCTCCATGAAGCGTTCGCCCTCGGAGTTGCTCAGGTATCCGCCCTCGCCCCGCGCCCCTTCGGTGATCAGCATGCCGGTGCCGTAAATGCCGGTGGGGTGGAACTGCACGAATTCCATGTCCTGCAAAGGCAGGCCGGCCCTGGCCGCCATGCCGTTGCCGTCGCCCGTGCAGGTGTGGGCGGAGGTGCAGGAGAAATAGGCGCGGCCGTAGCCGCCGGTGGCGAGAACCGTGGCGTGGCCGCGGAACACGTGGATCGAGCCGTCGTCCAGGCTCCAGGCGACGACGCCCCGGCAGGCGCCGTCGTCGTCCATCAGCAGGTCGATGGCCATGTACTCGATGAAAAACTCGGCCTCGTGCTTCAGGGACTGTTGGTACAGGGTGTGCAGAATGGCATGCCCCGTGCGGTCGGCGGCGGCGCAGGCGCGGGAAACCGGCGCATGGTCGCCGGCCCGCGTGTGGCCGCCGAACGGACGCTGATAGATCTTGCCGTCGGGCGTGCGGGAAAACGGCACGCCCAGATGCTCGAGCTCGATGACCGCCGGGATCGCTTCGCGGCACAGATATTCGATGGCGTCCTGGTCGCCGAGCCAGTCCGAGCCCTTGACCGTGTCGTACATGTGCCACTGCCACTGGTCTTCGTCGATGTTGCCCAGGGCCGCGCTGATGCCGCCCTGGGCCGCCACCGTGTGGCTGCGGGTCGGAAAGACCTTGGTGATGCAGGCGGTTTTCAACCCCGCCGCCGACATCCCCAGGGTCGCCCTGAGGCCGGCGCCGCCGGCACCGACGACAACGACATCGTAGGAGTGATCGACGATCTCGTAGGCGGGGGCCATGGTTTCCTTAAGTGCTGAACGAGACGCGGAGAACGGCGAGAACGCAAGAGGCGCCCAACAGAACGACCGTGAACTTGATGACCATCAGGCTTACCACCTTGGCCGTCTCGCCGTGCACGTAGTCCTCGATGACTACCTGGAGGCCGAGCTGCGTGTGGTGAAACAGGGTAACGATCAAGAGCACCAGCAACACCACGTTGCCCTGTATCCCGACCCAGGCCTTGTAGGCCGCGTAATCGGCGCCGACGAGCGAAACCACCGAGACCACGAACCACAGGGTGAGCGGCACCAGGGCCACGGCCGTCACCCGTTGGGCCCACCAATGGGCGACTCCGTCTTTGGCGGAACCGAGGCCGCGGGCCCGGGCCAGGGGCGAACGCATGTCCATCAGGCGCCGCCCCTGACGGCGTAGCCGGCGGCCCAGGAGAGGACGGTCAAGGTGATCGAGACGACGATCACGACCCATCCCGTGGCCTTGAGCCGAGGCAGTTCGAACCCCCACCCGGCGTCCCACGCCAGATGCCGGATGCCGTTGCACAGGTGATAGAAGAAGGCAAGCGTCCACCCCAACAGCAACAGCCGCCCGAACACCGAACCGATGAGCGCCTGGGCCCGCGCGAACGCCTCCGGCCCGTAGGCGGCCGACGTCAACCAATGGGTGAAAAGCAGAGTGCCGGCGGCCAGCGCGATTCCCGTCAACCGGTGGGTGATGGAAAGGATCGAGGTGAATTGCGGCCGGTACATCAGGAAGGGAGAGAGGGGCCGATTTCCGGATTTCATAGGCTTTGCCTCAAGAGATCAGGAACACCTCGGCAACGGCGTGCCGGCGCCCGAACCGTTTAACCGTCCGGCAGGCGCAAGTCAATGTTCGCGGGTGCGCAGACGCCCCCGGCGCCCATCCTGTCGCGTGCCCGTCCACGACCGGCAACCATTTATTTGAGAGCGCCCAAAATAGAAGTATTGACCGCACGTGCATAAGACATTGGTTTTTCTATATGTTCTCGAAGCATGTGTATGTTTATGTGGATAACGTGTGGGCTAATTGTGTAAATGTTGGAAATTTATACACAGAAAACTCTATAAATGGGAAACTTTTGTATTGAAACGCGCCTGTGTTCTTTATCATCATGGTATTCGTACGTGAAAGCGTCGATGCGATGCATTTCCGCATCGGGCCAAACGGTCTTCCGGGACCCTGCGGCTTTTGCGGGAAGGCGTTGACCCGAGGCGGAGCCGGCGCCCCGTGTGCCGGGGAAGCCGAGGGGAGGCGACCGGGGCAGCGCCGATCGCGGCTTCGGCCCCGGCGGGCGGCACCGGTTGCCGGCGGAAGTCCTCGTTTCTCCAGCGAGGCGGACCTTTCGCGGACACGGTCGGGTTCTCCCTGGTGGAGTATCGGCCGGCTCCGTGGAATGGCGAACCGTCAGATCGGCACGGCCGATGTGGTGTGTTCGCCGGAGGGGTTTCGGACTGTGCCCAGTCCGGACCCTCGATCCGGGGGATTTGGTCCCTTGGGTCCGCTCGTGAGACGGGACATTTCGCTATCGACGGTCCGCGGACGGAACGCCCCGGTGACGAGGCGGACCGGAAACGGGCCACATCCACCCGGACCCTCGGGCGATTCTCTGCCCAGGGTACGCCCGAGGGGAAGGTGTGGAGCGAAGCTGAGGAGCTGCTTTCAAGTGCGCGGAGCCTGGCCGGCTCCAAGAGGCGTCAGGAGCGTCGTCTCGGCGGCGCGTTACGTGGGTTTCCCAGGACCTGCGTACCTGACGCCTCATTATTTGGCAAACCCCGTCGGCAATTACAACAATATTCAGCAATCGCCGCGAAAATCTGTATTCCGGGGCACGAATACCTGCGGGCGGTCGAAAAGGCACCGGAAAAACCGACGGGGCCGCCGGCGACGGTTCCGGCAAACCGCGCCCCCCCCTCACCCGGCCGCCGATTCCATGTCGCGAATGGCCTCGGCCATGGCCACCACGCGCTTGGCGTTGAGAACGTGCAGATTTTCGATCAGCTTGCCGTCGACGACGACGATACCCTTGCCTTCCTTTGCCGCCTCCGCGTGGGCGGTGATAATGGTGCGCGACCATTCAACTTCCTCTTCGGAGGGTCCGAAGACCTCGTTGGCGACGTCGATGGTCTTGGGATGGATCAGGGTCTTGCCGTCGAAACCCAGCTCCTTGCCCTGCCCGCAGGAATACGCGAACCCCTCGTCGTCGCCGAGGTCCAGATGCACGCCGTCGAGGATGGCGATGCCCGCGGCGCGGGCCGCCAGCATGCACAGGCCGAGCGAGGTGATCATGGGCAGGCGATCGCGGGTGTGGGCGGCGTACAGTTCCTTGGCCAGATCCGAGGTGCCCATGACCAGGGCGCCTACGCGCGGGCTGGCTTCGGCGATTTCCTCGGCGTGCAGCATGCCCAGGGGCGTTTCCATCATGCACCAGACGGAGAGCGCTTGGGGAGCCCCGGATGCTTCCATGATGGTTTCCGCCTGATGGACCGCGCCGGCGCTCTCCACCTTGGGCAGGAGGATGGCGTCGGCCCCGAAACCCGCCGCGGCGACGATGTCGTCATAGCCCCACGGCGATTCCAGGCCGTTGACCCGGACGATCAGTTCGCGTGCGCCGTAGCCGCCAGCCTTGAGCGCGGCGCCGATCTGCTGGCGCGCCATTTCCTTGGCGTCGGGGGCGACGGCATCCTCGAGGTCGAGGATCAGGCCGTCGGCGGCAAGGGTCCGGCCCTTCTCCAGCGCCCGGGCGTTGGACCCCGGCATGTAAAGGACGCTGCGGCGCGGCCGCGCGGTTTTCGACATGGTGGTTCTCCCCGGCTGTCTCGATCCGCCGACGGCGAGAAACTACAATCCGAAGCCGGTCCGTGGCAAGGTTGGGGCGCCGGCAAGGCGGCAGAAGGGCGTACCCGGGCATGACCATCCTCTCCATCCAATCGGCGGTGGCCTATGGGCACGTGGGTAACGCCGCCGCCGTGTTTCCCCTGCAGCGCCTGGGCTTCGAAGTGTGGCCGGTGAACACCGTGCACCTCAGCAATCACCCCGGCTACGGCGCCTGGCGCGGACGCGGCCCGAACGCGGCCGAGGTCGCCGAGGTCATCGACGGCATAGCCGAGCGCGGCGCCTTCGCGCGCTGCCGGGCGATCTTAAGCGGCTATCTCGGATGCGCGGAAACCGGCCGGGTGGTGCTGGACGCGGTGGCCCGGATCAAGGTCGCCAACGCCGGCGCCCTTTTCTGCTGCGATCCGGTGATGGGCGACGGCACGGAAGGGCTTTACGTGCCCGGGGAACTGGCGGCGTTACTGAAAAACGAAGCCGTGCCACGCGCCGACATCGTCGTGCCCAACGTCTTCGAGCTGGCCTTCCTTGCCGAACGCCCGGTGGAGACCGTGGAAGACGCCGTGGCCGCCGCCCGTGCGCTGATAGCCGCCGGCCCCCCGGTCGTGGTGGTCACCTCCGTGCGCGGCACCGGGGCGCCGCCCGACACCATCGGCGCCCTTGCGGTATCGCGGACCGAGGCGTGGCAGGTGGTCACGCCCCGGCTGCCGATCACGGTCAAGGGGGCGGGCGATGTCCTGGCCGCGCTGTTCCTGGGCCATTATCTGGAGCGCCCGGACGTGGGCGGCGCCCTGTCCCGGGCGCTGTCGTCCGTCTTCGGGCTGGTGAAGGCGACCGCCGCGGCGGGGGCGCGGGAGCTGCAACTGGTGGCGGCGCAAGACGAGATCGTCCAGCCCGGCGAGCTCTTTCCCGCGCGCCGGGTCGGCTAGTCCTCACTTGCACGATTTCGCGCATCATACGACGGTCTTGCGAGGTTTCCGGCTAGGAGCGCGGCGCGCCGTGATGGTGGAGCATCACAAGCGGCGCGCGACGACGTCCGGGGGCCTCGGAAGACCGCCCTCCGGGTCGCGTTTCCCGCTCCCTCGGGGCGTCGGGAACGCTTGCCGATGGGCCCCCATCGCCCGCACGTCCCCTCCTGCCGAGGGAACGGGAAACGCGATCGTATGGTACGCGAAATCGTGCAAGGGAGTACTAGTCCTCACGTGCCCTCGGCGCGCGGTATTGGAAAAGCGGTTGCCCGGCGAAACGGCCCTTGCCTTTGGCCGATGGTCATAGGAACATCCGGTCCGAGCGGGGCTCGCTTAACGTGTAATCGCTGAGAGGGGCCGGCCGGCGGCGCAGGTGCCGCACGCCGCAATGCGCCGGGACGACCGATCATGGCGGTAAAATATCTCGAGGACGTGAAGTTCCTGATCGTCGATGACAACGCGTTCATGCGCACCATCATCCGGCGGGTCCTGAGCGCCTTACACGCCGAACAGGTGCGCGAGGCGTCGGACGGCGAAGACGCCCTGCAGATCATGCAGACCTTCGCGCCGGACATCATCATCCTGGATTGGGAGATGAAACCCATGGACGGTCTCGAGTTCACCAGGAAGGTGCGCCTGTCCAGGGACAGTCCCAACGTCTTCACGCCCATCGTCATGGTCTCCGGGCATTCGGAGCGGGGCCGCGTCGTCGCCGCGCGGGACGCCGGCGTTAACGAGTTCGTGGTCAAGCCGATCTCCGCCAAGTCCCTGTTCGACCGCATCCAGGCGGTCATCGAGAGGCCCCGCCCCTTCGTCAGGTTGAAGAGCTATTTCGGTCCCGACCGGCGGCGCAAGACGGTCGGCCGTGGAGAGGAAGAGCGCCGGGTGGCGAAGCCGGCGATGGTGCCAGCGCCCGATCACCCGATGCGACAGAGCGAGGTGAACGTGCTTTTCAATCCCGATTCCGCGCCCGACGGCGGCGGCGATAAAGGAGATACAGGGTAGGATGCGGCGCGGTGGAACCGGCACGCGCTACGCCATATGCCATCGAAGCGTTTCTCCCGGAGGGATCGACCGCAGAGAAACCGGCCACCGAGATCACATTTTACCGGCGCAAAACGTCCTGCGCCGCGATTTAGAGCGTGTCTACGTCCACGGCCGGGCGCCCGTGCCGGGGACAGGACACTAGGCCGCCTTTTTCATATACGACCTGATCAGTTCCTCGGCGATCTGCACGGTGTTCAGGGCCGCGCCCTTGCGCAGGTTGTCCGCCACCACCCACAGGTTCAGGCCGTTCTTCACCGTCTTGTCGGCGCGGATGCGGCTGACGTAGACCGGGTCCTCGCCGGCGCATTCGGCGGGCGTCACGTAGCCTTCGTCGACGCGGTGATCGACCACGATTATCCCCGGCGCCGCCCTCAGGGCCCGGGTGGCCGCGTCCTTGGACAGGGGCCTGGCGAACTCCAGGTTGATGGCCTCGGCATGGCCGATAAAGGTGGGCACGCGCACGCAGGTGGCGGTGATCTGGATGTCCGGATCCAGGATCTTCCTGGTCTCCGCCGCCATCTTCCATTCCTCCCTGGTCGCGCCGTCCTCCATGAAGACGTCGATGTGGGGGATGACGTTGAACGCGATCTGCTTGGGGAACATCTTGCGGTGTTTCTCCGCCGGCTCGTTCATGTAGATGCCGCGGGTCTGGTTGAACAGCTCGTCCATGGCCGCCTTGCCCGAGCCCGAGGTCGACTGGTAGGTGGCGACCACCACCCGCTTGATCGTGGCCAGGTCGTGGAGCGGCTTGAGCGCCACCACCAGCTGGATGGTCGAGCAGTTGGGATTGGCGATGATGTTGCGCTTGGTGTACCCGGCGATGGCGTGGCCGTTCACCTCGGGCACCACCAGGGGCACGTCGCGCTCCATGCGGAAATGCGAGGTGTTGTCGATGACCACGGCGCCGGCGGCGGCGGCGCGCGGGCTGTGCACCGCCGAGACCTTGGCGCCGGGCGAGGACAGCACGATGTCCACGCCGGCGAAGTCGAAGCCGGCGAGATCGCGCACTTTCAGGACCGCGTCCTCGCCGAACGACAACTCGCTGCCGACCGATCTCTCGGACGCCAGCGCGATGACCTCGTCGGTGGGGAAGTTGCGCTCGGCCAGGGTGGCGAGGATCTCGCGTCCCACGTTGCCGGTGGCGCCAACGACGGCGACTCGGTAACCCATTCCCCTTTACTCCGAAATCCGTGCCTCGGGCGGCGCCCGGCCCGATCACTTACGCCCGTTGACGCCGGTTTTCAAGGGATTCCAAAACGCTACCGTTTCCCGGCCGGGGAGTCCGCGGCCGCCGGTCCTGCCGGGTCCGCCGCCTCAGGCCGCCAGCTTGTCCATCTCGCGGACGATCGCCTCGCCCATCACCGAGGTGGAGACCTTGGCCTTGCCGGGCTGCATGATATCGGCCGTGCGCAGCCCGCCGTCGAGCACCTTGCGGGCCGCGGTCTCTATGAGATCGGCGTCTTCGCCCATGTCGAAGGAGTAGCGCAGGCACATGGCGAAGCTGAGCAGCGTGGCCAGCGGATTGGCCAAACCCTTGCCGGCGATATCGGGGGCGGTTCCGTGCACCGGCTCGTAGAGCGCCAGGCGCCGGCCGCTCCCGTCCACGGCGCCCAGGCTGGCCGAAGGCAGCATGCCCAGGGAACCGGTCAGCATGGCCGCCGTGTCCGAGAGCATGTCGCCGAACAGGTTGTCGGTGACGATGACGTCGAACTGCTTGGGGTTGCGCACCAACTGCATGGCGCAGTTGTCGGCGTACATGTGGCTCAGCTCGACCCCGGCGAACTCGGTGTCGTGGACCTTCTGCACCTCCTCGCGCCACAGGACGCCGCTTTCCATGACGTTGGCCTTCTCGACCGAACAGACCCTGTTGCCGCGCTTCCCGGCCAGCTCGAAGGCGACCCGGGCGACGCGCTGGATCTCGGGCGTCGTGTAGACCTGGGTGTTGACTGCCCGGCGGGTGCCGTCGGGCAGGTCCTCGATGCCCCTGGGCTCGCCGAAATAGATGCCGCCGGTGAGCTCGCGCACGATCATGATGTCGAGGCCCTTGATCACCTCTTCCTTCAGGGTCGAGGCGTCGGCCAGGGCGTCGAAGACCACCGCCGGGCGCAGGTTGGCGAACAGGTCCATGTCCTTGCGCAGGCGCAGCAAGCCGCGCTCGGGTTTGTCCGCGAACGGCAGATCGTCCCACTTGGGCCCGCCGACGGCGCCCAGCAGAACGGCGTCCGCCTCCATCGCCTGGGCCATGGTTTCGTCGGTGATGGGCGTGCCGTGGGCGTCGTAGGCGGCGCCGCCGACGAGCCCTTCCTTGACGTCGAACGTGGCGGCGCGCCGTTTCTCCATCCAGTCGATGACGCGCCGCACCTCGCCCAGCACTTCCGGGCCGATGCCGTCGCCGGGCAGGATCAAAAGCCTTTTGTTGGCGGGCATGGAGTCATCCCTCCTTTACCTGTCGGCCGATCGGGTGGGCCGGAGTTGCGGGGCGGACGCCCGGTCAGGAATACAGCCAGGGCTGGGCCTCTTTTTGCCTGGCCTCGAAATCGTCGATCTTTCCGGCCTTGTCGAGGGTCTGCGCGATGTCGTCGATGCCGTTCAACAGACAGTGCTTGTCGGAGGGGTCGACGTCGAAGGCGACGGAGGCGCCGTCGGGGCCGGTGATCACCTGGTTTTCCAGGTCCACGGTGAGGGTGGCGTTGGCGCCGCGCCCGGCGGCGTCCATCAGCCTGTCCACGTCCGCCTCGGGCAGGCTGACGGGCAGGATGCCGTTTTTCACGCAGTTGGTATAGAAGATGTCGGCGAAGCTGGGGGCGATGACGCAGCGGATGCCGAAGTCGAGAAGCGCCCACGGCGCGTGCTCGCGCGAGGAACCGCAGCCGAAGTTCGTCCCCGCCACCAGGATGCGCGCCTTGCGGTAGGGCGGCTTGTTGAGCACGAAATCGGGATTCTCGCTGCCGTCTTCCCGGTAGCGCATCTCGAAGAACAGGCCCTCGGCGAAGCCCGTGCGCTTGATCGACTTGAGGAACTGCTTGGGGATGATCTTGTCGGTATCGACGTTGATCATCGGCAGGGGCGCGGCGACGCCGGTGAGCGTGGTGAATTTTTCCATCGCCCTCTTCCCTCCCCCTCAAGCGAGCCTGCGCACGTCGGTGAGATGCCCGGTCACGGCCGCCGCCGCGGCCATGGTCGGGCTCATCAGGTGGGTCCGCCCGCCGGCGCCCTGGCGCCCCTCGAAGTTGCGGTTGGACGTCGACGCGCAGCGCTCGCCCGGCTTCAGCTTGTCGGCGTTCATGGCCAGGCACATGGAGCAGCCCGGCTCGCGCCATTCGAAGCCGGCCTCGATGAAGATCCGGTCCAGCCCCTCGGCCTCGGCCTCCTTCTTGATCAGGCCCGAGCCGGGAACGACCAGGGCGCCCACCCCCTGGGCCACTTTGCGGCCCTTGGCGACGGCCGCCGCGGCGCGCAGGTCCTCCATGCGGCCGTTGGTGCACGACCCGATAAAGACCTGGTCCACCGCGATGCCGTCGAGCGGCGTGCCGGGGGCGAGGCCGATGTAGGCGAGCGAGCGCTCCATGGCCTTGCGCCGGCCCTTGTCCGGCTCCCCGGCGGGGTCGGGCACCGTGCCGGTGATCGGCAGCACGTCCTCGGGGCTGGTGCCCCAGGTGACCTGGGGGGCGATCGCGGCCGCCTCGATCACCGTTTCGGAGTCGTAGGCGGCGCCGTCGTCGGACGGCAGGCTCCGCCAATGGGCCACCGCCTGCTCCCAGGCGCCTTCTGCGGGCGCCATGGGCCGGCCCTTGAGATAGGCAAACGTGGTCTCGTCGGGGGCGATCAGACCGGCGCGGGCGCCGGCTTCGATGGACATGTTGCACACCGTCATGCGCCCCTCCATGGACAGGTCCCGCACCGCCTTGCCCGCGTACTCGATGACGTGGCCGGTGCCCCCGGCGGTGCCGATGGTGCCGATGATGGCGAGGATCAGGTCCTTGGCGCCGACGCCGAAGGGAAGATCGCCGTCGACCGCGATGCGCATGTTCCTGGCCGGCTTCTGCACCAGGGTCTGGGTGGCCAGGACGTGCTCCACTTCCGAGGTGCCGATGCCGAACGCCAGCGCCCCGAAGGCGCCGTGGGTGGCGGTGTGGGAATCGCCGCAGACGATGGTCAGGCCGGGCAGGGTAAAGCCCTGCTCGGGACCGATGATGTGGACGATGCCCTGGCGCTCGTCGGCCATGGAGAAATAGGGGATATCGAAGTCGGCGCAGTTCCTGTCCAGGGCCTCCACCTGGATCCGCGATTCGGTGTCGGCGATGCCGCCCGAGCGGTCCGTGGTGGGCACGTTGTGGTCGGCCACGGCCAGGGTGGCGTCGGCCCGGCGCACGGTGCGCCCGGCGGCCCGCAAGCCCTCGAAGGCCTGCGGGCTGGTCACCTCGTGCACCAGGTGGCGGTCGATATACAGCAGGCAGGTGCCGTCGTCCTGCACGTCCACCAGGTGGCCTTCCCAGATCTTGTCGAACAGGGTGCGCGGTTCACTCATCTTTTTGGCGTCGCCTCCGGCCGGCATCCCGCCCGCCGGCGAGCCGCCGGCGGACGTAGATACTCGTACCGCCGATCGGCCCGGGAATCAATCGCCCACTGGGAAACCGTGAACCCACGTCGATTTTACAGTACCTTGCCGATCATGCCGTTGGATGACCGCTGGATGGTCCGCGATGGCGGACGACCGTCGGCCAAAGGGCACGAAAAGAAACGCCTGTGATCGGGTAGAGGGTCATGGCTCAGGCTTTCAAAAACTGGCGTACGCCGACGCTGATCATTCTCGCCGGCTGCCTGATTTCCCTCCTCAATTTCGGGGTGCGTGCCGGCTTCGGGCTGTGGCTCGATCCGATGTCGCGAACGTTCGAATGGAGCCGCGAGGTGTTCGCGCTCGCCGTCGCCATCCAGAACCTGATGTGGGGCGTGGCGCAGCCCTTCGCCGGCGCGCTGGCCGACAGATACGGCACCGCCCGGGTGCTGGCGGCGGGCGCCGTGATCTACGCCGTGGGCGTCTTTCTCGTCGCCTTTTCCGGCACGCCGACGACGCTCACTCTCTCCCTCGGGCTCCTCGTCGGCCTCGGCGTCGCCGGCTCGTCCTTCGCCATCGTGCTCGCGGCCTTCGGCCGCATGGTGCCGGCGGACCGGCGCTCCCGGGCCCTCGGCCTGGGTACGGCGGCGGGTTCCATGGGCCAGTTCCTCCTCGTGCCGGCGGGCCAACTGTTCCTCGAGGCCTATGGCTGGCAGGCGGCCCTGATCATCCTCAGCCTTTTCCCGCTCGCCATCGTACCGCTGGCCACGGCCCTGGCGGGGCGCGCCGAGGCGGCGCCCGGGGAGCGCCACCAGTCCCTGGGCGCGGCGGTGCGCGAGGCCGGCGGTCACCGCGGCTATTGGCTGCTGATCGCCGGATTCTTCGTCTGCGGCTTCCACGTGGCGTTCATCCAGACGCACCTGCCGTCTTACATCACCGACCTTGGACTGGCGCCCGAGCTGGGCGCATGGGCGCTCGCCTCGGTCGGGCTCTTCAACGTCGTCGGCGCCTACACGTCGGGCGTGCTCGGCGGCCGGTACAGCCAGAAATACCTGCTCAGCGGCCTGTACGTTTCCCGGGCGGTCGTCATCGCCCTGTTCGTCCTGTCCCCGGCCAGCGTGGCCTCGGTGCTCGCCTTTTCCGTCGCCATCGGCCTGCTGTGGCTGTCCACCGTGCCGCTCACCTACGGGGTGGTCGCGAAGATCTTCGGCCCCCGCTACATGGCGACCCTGTTCGGTTTCGTCTTCTTCAGCCACCAGGTGGGCGCCTCCCTCGGCGTCTGGCTGGGCGGATATCTCTTCGCCGCGACGGGTTCGTACGTGACGGTGTGGTGGATGACGGTGGCGCTCGCCCTGTTCGCGGCGCTGGTGCACCTGCCGATCGACGACCGCCAGGTCGTCAGGCCGGCGGAGGCGGGGTGACGCCGAAAGGCAAAACGACCGGGTCGCGGCCGGCGGACGACCACCTTTGCATGCTGGATGGAGACGGCTTTTCTATCGCGTGATCGCGCGCTATTAATATCGGGCGATCTGGATATCCCGCGTGCGACAGGGCGAGGGGTCCCATGTTGAGCCCGGCGAGACGGTCCGTCATTTTGTCCATGATCGGCGGCATGATGGCCGCCGCCTACCTGGACGGCGAAGGCATCGTGGACCTGAGTTACGGGTTCCCGCGGGGTGGCCTCGCCGAGGGCGCCCTCATGGCGATTACCGGCGCCGTGGCGGGCTACGTGGTTTTGCTGGTCTTCCGCAAGCTGCGGGATTTTGCGGCCCGCGACAAGCCGTAATCAAGACAGCCGGTGTTCCGATTCCACCGTCTGGTTCCCGCTCCACGGCACCCGGCCGCACAGTCGAACACAACGCCTCGCGGCACCGGTATCGCCATGCGGGAATCCGCCTACCGGTGGGAACGGCTCGCCACGCCGCACAGTTCCCGGTAGCATCCCGGCAGACTGCCTGAGGGAGGCCGGGATGTTGATTTCGCCAGCGTTGGCCCATGGAATCGGCGGCGGCGGCACCGCGGTGGGGCCGCTGATTCTCCTGGGGGTGGCCGTCGTGTGCGTTCTTGTCTACGTGGGCCGGAAGGCGTGGCACAGGCGCAGGCCAAGGGCACCGATGCGCCCGCCCGGCGATTGAGGCCGTCCGCAGCAGTCACACTGTCTGTGGCTTCAAACGACGAAGAGGACGGGCGCCGGTACGCGGGCTGTCATTCGGCCTTTTCGGACACGCCCTTCTTTTTCGCCTTCTTTTCGGACTTCGCGCCAGGGGACCCGGCGTCCTTGGCTGCGCTTTTTTTCGCCTTTTTCTTGCGCTCGGACTTGGCGGGCTTGTCCGTCCCGGCGGCGGCGGCAGGAGCCTCGGCGGCGGCCGCGGCATCCGCCACGCCTTTGACCGTTTTTTCGGGCATGGCGGTGCGCCTTTCCACCTTTTCGGTGATGCGCGCCCTCTTGCCGGTGAGCCCGCGCAGGTAATAGAGCTTGGCCCGGCGCACGTCGCCCCGGCGCACCACGTCGATGGCGGCGATGGCGGGCGAATAGAGCGGGAAGACCCGCTCCACGCCCTCACCGTACGAGATCTTGCGCACCGTGAACGACGAGTTCAGGCCGTCGTTCTTGCGCGCGATGCACACGCCCTCGAAGGCCTGGACGCGTTCGCGCGAACCCTCGACCACCTTGACGCTGACCCTCAGCGAATCGCCGGGCCGGAACCGGGGAATGGGGCGGTCCGCGGTCAGTTTTTCGAGCTGTTCCTGTTCGAGTTCCTTGATCTCGTTCATGGCACACAATCCTTCGTCTTAAACGTTCTCGCGCCCGGCTTCCCGGGTCTCAACGTAGCGGGACCACAGGTCCGGGCGGCGTTCCTGTGTAACCTTTTCGGCCTGGGCCCGGCGCCAGGCGTCGATGTTGTCGTGGTGGCCCGAGGTCAGCACCTCCGGCACCTCCCGGCCCTGCCACACCCGGGGCCGGGTGTATTGGGCATACTCCAGCAGCCCCCGTTCGAAACTTTCCTCCGCCAGCGACCGGGCGCTGCCGACAACACCGGGCAGCAGGCGCACGCAGGCGTCGATCAGCGCAATGGCCGCCGGCTCGCCGCCGGACAGGACGAAATCCCCGAGGCTGATCTCTTCGGCTCCGCGCGCCTCGAGCAACCGTTCGTCCACGCCCTCGTAGCGCCCGCACAACAGAACCATCCCCGGCCCCTGGGCAAGACCGCGCACCCGCGTCTGGGTCAGCGGGCGGCCGCGCGGCGTCAGGTGAATCAGCGGCAGCCGGGGAGCCGTCTCCAACGCCGCCTCGATGGCCCGATCCATCACTTCGGCAAGCATCACCATGCCCGGCCCGCCGCCGAAAGGGGCGTCGTCCACGGTCCGGTGTTTATCGCGCGCGAAGGCGCGAATGTCCACCGTTTCCAAGGCCCAGCCCCCTTTCTCCAGGGCCTGGCCGGCCAGGGTCAGGCCCAGGGGTCCCGGGAACATTTGCGGGAACAGGGTGAGGACCTTGACGGTCCACCGGAACCCGCTCTTTTGCTCACTCATGCCTCGTCCTTTCCGGTGGGCGCGCCTTCCGCCCCGTCCTCCGGCGCATCGAGCAGACCGGCCGGCGGGTCGATCACCAGGCGTCCCCCGGCCACGTCCACTTCCGGCACCACGGCGCGGGTAAAGGGCACCATTACCACGCCGCACCGGTCCCCGGCGATTTCCAGAACCGGGCCGGCGCCGAAATCGTAAACGGCCCGCACCGTGCCCAGGGCCTCGCCCGGCGCGCCGGCCGCCAGTTCGGCGCGGAGGCCGATGAGGTCGGCGTGGTAGTACTCACCCACGCCGGGCTCCGGCAGCGCCGCGCGCGGCACGTGGAGCCGCACGCCCTTGAGCGCCTCGGCGGCGTCGCGGTCCTCCACCCCTTCGATCCGGGCGACGAGCTGTCCCTTGGCGCCGCCGGTCACCCGAACCCGGAAGGAACGACCGCCGGTTTCGTCATAGAGCGTCCCGTACCGGGCAATGTCGGCCGGATCGGCGGTGAAACTCCTGATCCGCACCTCGCCCTGCAGTCCCCGGGGCCCGGTGACGACGCCGAGGCAAACAAGGTCGGCCGCCCGTTCGCGCCTTCGTGCCGCCATGGCACCCCGGTGTCAGCCGGCCCCTTTATCGTCGGCCGGTTTTTCCTCCGCCGGGGTCTCGTCGCCGGCCTTCTCCCCCGACGGCGCTTCCGCGGGAGCGTCCTCGTCGGCCTTCGCGGCTTCCGCGGCGGGCTTGTCCTCCGCCGGGGCCTCTGCGGACGGAGCCTCGTCGGCGGCCTTCGCGGCCTCGGCGTCCGGCTCCTTGGCCGCGGCCTCGTCGGCGG
>Ga0209997_10000153_pt1 | contig 20935 bp, 22 predicted proteins | sample CR04metaG_FD_182079 | JGI IMG/M metagenome (GOLD analysis project Ga0209997, IMG submission 182079) | Deep subsurface microbial communities from Mariana Trench to uncover new lineages of life (NeLLi) - CR04 metaG (SPAdes) (version 2) | ecosystem: Environmental > Aquatic > Marine > Ocean trench...
TCCGCCACGCACCCAGAACGCCTGCTCTTCGAGGGGCCGAGAAGTGGCCGCGGTGAGGTGGCGGACTGGCGCGAAGCAGCATCGATCGCGGCCGAAACGCAGATGATTCTGGCAGGCGGCTTGGATGCGGATAACGTGGCCGACGCAATTCGCACTGTCGACCCCTGGGGCGTCGACGTCTCCAGTGGCGTCGAACGAGAGCCGGCAAGAAAAGACCCGGAGAAAATACAATTGTTTGTCGCCCGAGCGCGGGCAGCGGAGAAAGGGTCATGACGACCATGAATCACGAGGCGTTATTTCAGGCATTGCTCGATGGCAAGCTGCCCGATGCTGAAGGCCGGTTCGGGCCGTTCGGCGGCCGTTACGTTCCTGAAACGCTGATGCCTGCGATTAATCGGCTCACCGAAGGCGTCTATCGACATTTGGCCGATGATAAATTCCAACGGCGCCTGCACGAGGAACTGACCGGTTGGGTCGGTCGTCCGACAGCGTTGGCCAAGGCGCCGCGTCTGTCGAAGCGCTGGGGCGTTGAGGTCTGGCTCAAACGCGAGGACCTGGCACACACCGGCGCTCATAAAATCAACAACACGATCGGCCAGGCGCTGTTGGCACAAGCACTCGGAGCGACGCGGGTCGTCGCCGAGACGGGTGCTGGTCAGCATGGCGTCGCAGCAGCAGCCGCGTGCGCGCGAGTGGGACTCCCGTGCACCGTATACATGGGCGAGGTAGACATTGCCAGACAAGCTCCGAACGTGGACCGGATAGTTCGACTCGGCGCCAAAGTCGTCCCGGTCACGTCCGGAGATCGTACCCTCCGAGCAGCGATCGACGAGGCCATGAGGGATTGGGTCACCGATCCCGACGACACGTATTATCTGCTGGGCTCGGCGGTAGGCCCGCATCCCTATCCTTATCTGGTCCGGGAACTACAAGCCGTTATTGGCCGCGAAGCGCGGGAACAACTGATGGCGCACTCCGGGCTGCCGGATGCGGCCTTTGCCTGTGTCGGCGGAGGCTCCAACGCAATCGGACTCTTCCATGGTTTTTTGGCCGACCGTCAGGTGAAGCTCTTCGGCGTCGAGGCGGGCGGCCGTGGGCAGGCGCTGGGCGATCACTCTGCAACGCTAGCAGCCGGCCGACCGGGGATACTTCACGGCGCTCATTCGATGTTGCTCTATGATGACGATGGCCAGATTCAAGAGACCCATACGATCGCCGCCGGCCTGGATTATCCGGGTGTCGGCCCGGAGCACTCGTTGCTGCAACTCGTCGGTCGGGTCGAATACGTGACCGCCAGTGACACCGAAGCGCTGGACGCGCTCGAAGAGTGCTGTTCGCTCGAGGGCATACTGCCCGCATTGGAGTCAGCTCATGCCTTGGCAGGCGCCAAGCGCTGGGCCAAGGCGAATCCTGACACGCGAATTCTGATCGGCATCTCGGGTCGCGGCGACAAAGACATGCCGATCCTCGATCAATACTCGGCGAGCACCAGCGACGTCGACGGAGGCACGGCTAATGCAGCCGCGTGAGCAGTTGCGCCAAGCCCTGACGCTTGACGGCGCGCCAGCGCTGATCGCATTTATCACGGCCGGCTATCCTCGGCCGGAGCGATTTCTACAGGTGCTGCGCGAAGTCGGTGCGGCAGCCGATGCGGTGGAGATCGGGGTGCCGTTTACCGATCCGATGGCGGATGGCGTCACGGTGCAGCGTGCGAGCCGGACCGCGCTGCAAAATGGTGTCAGCTTGAGCTGGATTTTCTCTCAACTCGCTGCGCGTGATTTCGAGTTGTCGGCGCCCATACTACTGATGAGCTACTTGAACCCGCTTTTCGCGTTCGGCTTCCGGCGCCTTGCAGAACGTGCTGTGGAGACCGGCGTCAGCGGGTTCATCGTGCCGGATCTGCCCTTTGAGGAATGTATGCCGCTGAAAACGGAGTTGGATGCTCAAGGCCTCGCGCTGGTGCAGTTAGTAACGCCCGCGACACCTGCCGAACGGCTGCGCAAGCTCTGCGCTGTCAGCGAGGGGTTCGTCTACGCCGTGACCCGCACCGGCATCACCGGCGGTGCCGAGAGTTTGCCCGAAGATCTCGCCGACTATCTAGCCGCGGTGAAGCGCGCGTCACGCCTGCCAGTGTGCGCGGGCTTCGGCGTCCGGGAACCAGAGCAGGTTCGACTCATCGCAGAGCACGCCGACGGCGTCATCGTCGGCTCCGCGCTACTTGAGGCACTCGAGGCCGGCCAGCCTCCCGGTGAGTTTCTGGCTGCGCTGCGCCCGTGACCTTGAACGTGATAGCGTAAGATATCCCGCCGGACCGAGCCGATGAAGAGAGTGACTACTGACGATTCGCTGCCCTACGTCGGGCTCCTGAAGAACGTGCTGGAGCAATCCGGAATCGCCTGCGTCATTAAAAACGATCAGCTTTCCGGCGGACTCGGAGAGATTCCGTTCCTGGAGTGCCTGCCGGAACTCTGGGTGCTCGAGGACCAGGACCTGGCACGCGCGACTACGCTGTTGAAGAATCTCGAGGAACCGGCAGGGATAACGGCGCAGTGGCGCTGCGCGGGTTGCGGCGAGCTCAATGACGGGCAGTTCGGGGCGTGCTGGCACTGCGGCACCGCGGATACTCATGGCGGATGAATGTCAGGTGCCCGGGAGGTAGCCCGTGACGACGAACACGATGAATCATGAACGGCAAGACGCAGCCTCTCCGACAGCCTGCGTTCTCCTCATCGGTAATGAGCTTCTTTCCGGCAAGACACAAGATTCAAATCTGCAGTATCTCGGCTCGAAGCTTGCGGAACTCGGCGTCCGTCTCGCCGAGGCGCGAGTGCTTCCGGATGATGAAGATGTCATTGTTGCGACGCTGAACGATTGTCGAAAACAGTTTGACTACGTGTTCACTACCGGCGGTATCGGTCCGACACACGACGATATTACCTCCCAGTGTATTGCGGCTGCCTTCGGTCGGGAATTAATCTTGGACGAGGAAGCCGTAGCGCGGTTGCGGCGTGGTTCATTTGATCTCAATGAGGCTCGCTTAAAAATGGCCCGCGTACCGGATGGCGCAACACTGATCGACAATCCACTGAGCAATGCCCCAGGCTTTCGGGTCGAGAACGTCTTCGTGCTCGCCGGCATACCGAGCGTGGCGCGGGCAATGTTTGAGACCATCGCTGCTGAGCTTGCGGTTGGGACACCCATTCACTCTAGAAATGTCGACGTGTTTCTTCGCGAAGGCGACATCGCAGAACCGTTGGAGCGCATCGCAGCGCAGTATCCGGAGATTGAGATCGGCAGCTATCCGTTCTCCCGAGCCGGCCGCTTTGGTGCGAACCTTGTCGTCCGCGGCACCGATGTACGACAGCTCGAACAGGCATTGGCGCAGATCGTGACCACCATGACCGAACTCGGGGATGAATCCAGCGTAGGTACGCCGTCTAATCTAAGCCAGTCGTCCGACTAATTTATTACGATGGGCCACTAGTTCCGTTTCCCCAAGCCGGAACCTAGGGTGATTAGGAGGCCGACCGCGGCGCCAACCCAACCCAACCAACTGGGTGCGGTGCCCATACCGATCCACAGTACACCGGCGATCAGCAACGCCGCGCCGGAGATCGAGCGGCCGGCACTTTTAGACGCCGCCACATCTTTGCCGATTTGTGGCGACGCATCCTGAGACGGCCCTGCCGGGTTTTCGTCCACGACTCGACGCAACACTCGATGGATAACCTCGGGTAGTAGCAGGAGATCTTCGCTGATATCCGGCCAGTTCCTGAGCAGTTGCTCGAGATGAGCCTTCGGATTGGTGCGCTGCTTCATCCAGTCTTCCAGGAACGGCTTGGCGGTCTGCCATAAATCGAGCTCCGGGTGCAGCTGTCTGCCGAGTCCCTCAATGTTGAGCAAGGTCTTTTGCAGTAACACAAGTTGCGGCTGTACTTCCATACGAAACTGCCGCGCCGCCTCGAACAGTCTGAGCAACACAAGCCCGAAAGAGATATCTTTTAGTGGCTTATCGAAAATGGGTTCGCAAACCGCGCGCACGGCAGCCTCGAGTTCGTCGACTCGTGTGTCGGCCGGAACCCACCCCGAGTCGATATGCAGCTTGGCGACGCGATAGTAATCACGGTTGAAGAATGCCAGGAAGTTTGCGGCTAGATAGTGTTGGTCACGGGCACTGAGGCTGCCGACGATACCAAAGTCCACCGCGATATAGCGCGGATGCTCCGGATTTTCGACATCGACGAAGATATTGCCGGGGTGCATGTCAGCATGGAAAAAATTGTGCTTAAAAACCTGGGTAAAGAAAATTTTGACGCCATTCTCCGCAAGGCGAGCGATATTGGTGCCGTGCGTTTTCAGCGCTTCGATGTCACCGATGGGGATGCCTGAGATACGTTCCATCGTCAGGACGTTTGGGCGGCAGTAATCCCAATAGATCTCAGGTACGTAAAGTTGATCAGAACCTTCGAAATTGCGCTTGAGCTGTGCCGCGTTCGCTGCTTCCTGCATAAGATCGAGTTCTCTATTGAGCGTCTTTTCGAACTCGGTGACGACTTCCACGGGTCGAAGGCGCCGACCGTCCTGCCAGTAACGCTCGGCCAACGCGGCAATCGCGTAAAGCACCTCCAGATCCTGCTTGACTTGTCCGTGCACACCTGGACGCAAGATTTTCACGACAACGGCTTCACCACTCTCGAGCCGGGCTGAGTGCACCTGCGCTACCGAGGCGGCTGCGAGCGGCTGCCGCTCGAATTCGGCGAAAACTTCGTCTACGGGCGCGCCGAATGCCTGTTCGAGCATCGTAACCGCTACTTCGGAATCGAACGGCGGAACCTGATCCTGGAGTTTGACGAGTTCGGTGGAGATAGCAGCCGGCAACAGGTCGCGACGAGTCGAAACGGCCTGGCCGAACTTGACGAAGATCGGCCCAAGCTCTTCGAGTGTTTGACGAATCCGCACTCCCAGAGGCTCACGACGCGGTTTCCACCTCGGCATCAGACGCCGCAGCCAGCCGACCGGTCTGAGCAGGTGCGTCGCCCAGACAAACTCATCCAAACCGTGTTTTATCAGCACGCGCTGGATGGTCATAAGGCGTAAGACTAGCCGGTACCGTCGCATGTCGCTGTGCTACTCCGTATCCGCGGCCGCTATGTGTCGGTCGATCCTGACGGCTACCCGTTCAGCGTCGTCGCGCAACCGTTCAATATCTACAAAGAATCCCTCAACCTCGACACGGGTCGGGAGTTGGTGGCTCTCTTCTTGTAAATATTCGGTCGTGTTCATACCCAAAGCCGCGAGCGTCTGTTTTCCCCAGGTATGGACGTGGTGAGCGAGGTTCCCGACCTGATGTGCCACCACATCGCCTAGTACGTGAGAAAGCTGTTCTTCCAGGTCGGGTCTGGCCAGGCGCAGCAACGTGGAAAACGCTGCCGCCACTTCCGCATCACCGCTGACCGCGATTCCAGAGTCTTGGTAACCACTCAGTGCATCGCCGCGCAGCGAAGCAAGCAAAGCCAGCGGCGTCCCACGTACGGTGGCCGTTGCAGGCGTCTCCTTTTGCACTTCCAAACGGAGTCTGGCCTCGTCCGCAACCAGAACGAGTGTTATGCCGGGGCCTTCGATGTCGATCGCCAAGCTTTGGCCGCGCAGCGACGCCAAAATATCCAGCGCTGCTGTGGATTCTTGAACGTAGCGGTTCAAGCGCTGTTCCACGATGGACAGAGGAGACGGCAGCACGATTAGATTCGGTAACCGAGATGCAGCGCCACGATGCCGCCGGAGAAGTTGAAATACTCGCAGCGCTCAAAACCCTGCTGAATCATGAGCTCTTTGAGCGCATCCTGGTCGGGGTGGCGGCGGATCGATTCGGCGAGATAACGATAACTATCGGCATCGTTGAGAATGCGCTGGCCGAGCCATGGCAGAACTTGCAGGCTGTAAAAATCGTAGAGCGATTCCAACAGCTTGAGTCGCGGTCTGGAGAATTCCAGAATCAACAGCCGACCGCCCGGTTTCAACACCCTCAATGTGGACGCGAGCGCAGCTTCCTTGTCGGTCACGTTTCTAAGCCCGAAGCCGATGCTGACGCAGTCGAAAGTCCCCGACCTGAACGGTAGTTGCTCCGCGTCCGCTTGCAGGAAGTGCACGTTGCCGACTTGGCCGGCATTGATAAGGCGGTCGCGGCCCAGGGCCAGCATCCTGGCGTTGATATCGGTCACGTAAACTAGACCGCCCGGCCCAACCTGTCGCGCCAGCCCGAGGCTCAGATCGCCACTCCCCGCCGCGACATCCAGCGCAACATCTCCGGACCTCAGCCCGCTTTTCGCAACAGTCAGTCGCTTCCAGACCCGATGCAAGCCCGCCGACATGATGTCGTTCATCAAATCATAGCGGTCCGCCACAGAGTCAAAGACTTCGCGCACTCGGCCTTGCTTTTCATCTCGTGAAACCGACTCGAATCCAAAATCGGTTAAGTCATGATTGTTCTTCGTATTCTTGTGGTTCGTCATTCGATTTCGCCGCCGAGCGACGCTGTCCCGCTGCTGCGAGCCGGGTAAGATATCGTCGCCAGTTGCTCTCGTGCTTCAGCCCTAAGTCGTAGAGTATAGGCCAGGTATAAAGACCGGTATTGTGGCCGTCGTCGAACACCAGCCTGACGGCGTATCGGCCGACCGGTTCGATCTGATCTATGTTGACTGCTTGTTTTCCGCTGACGAGCACGCATTCCCCTCCACCATGTCCTTGGACTTCGGCCGATGGCGAGAATACACGCAGATACTCGGCTGTCAGCTCGAACGAACGGCCGTCGGAGAAGCTGATTTGAAGCTTGCGCGAGCGTTTCTGCAGCGTGATATCGAGCGGATGGGGCGCGGTATGCATTTATAGTATGTAGCGTGTCAGATCCTCATTCTGCACGAGCTCGCCTAGATGTTCATCGACGTAGGCTGCATCGACGACGACAGACTGTCCGCCCTTGTCCGCCGCCTCAAACGAGACGACCTCCAACAGACGTTCCATGACGGTGTGCAGCCGCCGCGCACCGATGTTCTCGGTACGTTCGTTGACATGGAAAGCCACTTCGGCGATGCGCTGAATTCCGTCGGCCTCGAAACTCAATTCAACTCTCTCCGCACCCATCAGCGCCGTGTATTGCTCAGTAAGAGAAGCGTCCGGCTCGGTGAGAATGCGAACGAAGTCAGCCGTGCTCAATGCGTTCAGCTCAACGCGGATTGGGAAACGCCCTTGTAGCTCAGGGATCAGATCCGACGGCTTTACCACAGTGAACGCGCCGGACGCGATGAACAAGATATGGTCGGTGCGAATCATACCGTAGCGCGTACTGACGGTGCAGCCCTCGACCAGCGGTAAAAGATCGCGCTGCACACCTTCTCTCGAAACGTCCGCGCCGATCGTATCCGCGCGACGTGCAACTTTATCGATCTCGTCGAGAAACACGATGCCGTTTTGCTCCACGGCATTGAGTGCCTTGAGCTTAATGTCCTCCTCGTTGATCATTTTGCCCGCCTCTTCGTCCGTGAGAACCTTCAACGCAGCTTCAACCTTAAGCTTTCGCTTGCTGCGCCGCCCGCCCGAGACGTTCTGGAACATGCTCTGCAACTGATTGGTCATCTCCTCCATCCCCGGAGGCGCCATGATCTCCACGCCGATCACCGGCGACTCGACCTCGATCTCGATCTCACGGTCATTCAGTGCCCCTTCCCGGAGCATCTTGCGGAAACGTTGCCGGGTCTCTCCGCCGTCACCGTCATCCTGCGATCCCGGTAACAACGCATTCAACAACCGATCTTCCGCGGCATCCGTCGCCCGATGACTGACCCTGGCAAGCTCCTCTTCGCGTACCAATTTGACAGCCATGTCGGCTAGATCGCGGATGATCGAATCTACCTCGCGGCCAACATAACCGACCTCGGTGAATTTAGTGGCTTCGACTTTGATGAACGGCGCCTTGGCGAGACGGGCGAGACGTCGGGCAATTTCCGTCTTGCCGACGCCGGTTGGTCCGATCATGAGAATATTCTTCGGTGTGATCTCGCTGCCGAGCGGTTCGCCGACCTGCGCCCGGCGCCAACGATTTCGCAATGCGATTGCGACCGAGCGCTTCGCCTCCTCCTGGCCGATGATGTGCTTATCCAGTTCCGCAACGATTTCTCTGGGGGTCATCGACATGCTAGCCCGCCTATTGAGTCAGAACTCCGATAGCAATGAATCTTCTCCATCGTAAAGTATTTGAGCCGAGCGCGGCGACCGTCTGGTGCAATAGGCGGGCCAGAGCTCGCTCTATCGGCCGAGTTCCTCGATCGTGATCTGATCGTTGGTGTAGATGCAGATGTCGCCCGCGATGGTGAGCGCCTTTTCGACAATCGTTCGGGCATCCAAATCCGTGTTATCCAACAACGCTTGAGCCGCTGCTTGCGCGTAGGCCCCGCCGGAACCGATGACAAGTACATCGTGCTCGGGTTCAATCACGTCCCCGGTACCGGAAATCAGTAGGGACTGCTTTACGTCCGCGACACACAGCAATGCTTCCAAGCGCCTTAGCATTCGGTCCGTCCGCCAGTCCTTCGCGAGTTCGATCGCCGCACGCGTAAGATTGCCAAACTGCTCAAGTTTCTTCTCAAAATACTCGAACAGCGTGAACGCGTCCGCGGTTCCGCCTGCGAAGCCGGCCAGGACCTTGCCGTCGTGTAAATGCCTCACTTTGCGCGCATTGCCCTTGATGACTTTGTCGCCGAGCGTGACTTGCCCGTCGCCGCCCAGTGCGACGTGGCCGTTGCGACGTACGCAGACGATAGTCGTGCCGTGGAATTTATCCATGTCGAACCCGGACTGGTGACCGGCTCGGTCGCCGGACTTCAGTCGCTCCGGCGCCTCGCTCGAGGGTGCGCTTGATCGTATATATGGGCAAGGTGCTGGAAATCAAGGTGCGTGTAAATCTGGGTCGTGGAGATACTCGCATGGCCGAGCAGCTCCTGGACGGCGCGCAGGTCGCCGCTGGCTTCGAGGAGATGCGTCGCGAAGGAGTGTCTGAGTATATGCGGGTGGATCGGAAGTCCCGCGCCCCAACGTTTGGCCCACTGTTTGAGCCGTGCCTGGACGCTACGACCCGCTAGGCGGGTGCCACGCCGAGAGACGAACAGCGCAGGCTCATCGCCCGCCACGATCGCTGCACGGACTTCGATCCAGGCCTCGAGCGCCGCGACAGCATACCGGCCCACAGGCACGATTCGTGTTTTGTCGCCCTTGCCGGTGATCCGGACCGTCCGATCGGTCAGGTCGAGCTCGGCAAGGTCCAGCCCCACCAGCTCCGACAACCTCAATCCGGACGAGTAGAACAATTCCAGCATCGCGCGGTCACGAACCGAGAATAGATCGTCACCCTGCAACGCGAGGAGACCGGCGACCTGGTCGGCATCCAAGGTCACCGGCAAACGTCGCGCCGGCTTCGGCGCTCGTACGCTTGAAGCCGGATTAGCAGTCAGAATGCGTTCCTGTACCAGATAGGCGAGAAACCGTCGTACGGCTGACAGCCGCCTGGCGATACTGCGAGGGTTTAACCCTTTCCTATGGCACTCCGCCGCGAATTCCCGCACGGCGAATGAATCGAGCTTCGCTAGTTCGATCTTGCCGCGACCACAGAAGACCAGAAAGGTGTTCAGGTCATGCTGATAGGCTCTTAGCGTGTTCGGCGAGAGCCGTCTTTCATCCTTCAAGTGCCGGATAAAACTCGCTAGGAGTTCATCAGCGCTCATGTTTTTAGGACCCAGCCGCGGTGTCCGGATTCTGGTGACCGAGCAGCGCTACGGACACTAATTCACCGAGTCGTGCCAGAAAATCCGTTTTCTGCTCGGGGTTGAAATAATCCGGGTCCCGGCTACCGATGACCAGGAAACCCAGCGCCGCTTGCGCGCCTAACGGCACCAGAGCCGCTGAACTGATTTCACGCGCATTCTCCGCAAACAGGAATGTCTTCTGCCGGCCGCGGATCAGCCCGCACCGAGGTCGAGCAGACTTTAGGAAGCTTGCAAAGGGCTTAAGCCCCGGATCGCCGCGATCGACGATCTTTAGAAACCCTTCGCGGGCTATCGTTTCGTCCTGGAGCGGCGGGAACAGAACGACGGCCGCGCGATCGGCCTGAAAGTCCTCTCTAAGACAGGTCTCCAGCGTCTCGATGCGTGCAGCATGACCAGGCGTTGTCATGAGTCGGATCGACAGGCGGTGAAGTCTTGCTACCAGCACGTCGTTCGCCCTGGCCACAGTCACCAGCTCCTTGAGTTGGCGCTCCAGATCTTGACTGCGCTGTCTAAGCACCGTGATCTGGCGCTCGACTAGCGATATGGCGGCGCCGCCCGGCTTGTGGGCGACCTTAAGATCCATCAAAAGACTCGAATGCCGGTCGAAGAAGTCCGCGTGGCGTTGCAAGTACTCAGCGATATCGTCGTCGGAAAAAGTTTCCTCGACTACAGCCTCACTCTTTTGTTGACTCATATTCAATCTGCCCCTCGTAGACCCAAGTCGTGGGCCCGGATAGCCACAACGGACTCCCGGATCCCTGCCAGCTCACCTCCAGCACACCGCCCGGAAGACTCACATCTACCCGCGCTCCCAGCAATCCCCAGCGTCGGCCGACGGCCACTGCGGCGGCAGCCCCCGTGCCGCAGGCCAAAGTTTCCCCGACACCGCGCTCGAAAACCCGCAGGCGGATCCGAGCTGCGTCCTGAACCTCCATGAAGCCGACGTTTACCCCTCTGGCAAACGCGCTGTGCTCCTGAAACTCCGCCCCCAGTATACCGACCGGCGCCTCATCCACGGAATCCGTGCTGATCACGGCATGGGGATTACCCAGCGAAACTGCCCCGAACTGGACCTTTCGACCGCCGATACGCAGATCATAGGTCGCAGCTTCGCCTTCGACCTCGAACGGCAGAGCGGCAGGTACGAAGTTCGGCTCACCGAGGTTCACGCTGACCTGACCGTCAGCGAGAATTCGCGCTTCCACGGCCCCGCTAGCGCTCATCAGCTTAAACCGGTCAGCGCCGCTCTCTGCGGCTAGAAATTGCGCCACGCAGCGAACACCGTTACCGCATTGCTCAACTTCGTTACCGTCGGCGTTGAAAACCCGATACGCTCCATCCCCCGGACCTTGGTAGTCCTCTTCGATAAGCATCAGCTGATCGAAGCCGGCGCCACGTCGCCGATCCGCCCAACGACGAACCAACGCCTGACTCGGAAGACCGATCCCCGACGGCCAACGCATGACCATGAAGTCGTTGCCGATGCCGTGCATTTTTGTGAAATGTAGCTTCATGGTGCGAATGCCATTCCCTGCAGACTGCGCCTTGTCTTGGATCATCTGGGCAGTTCTGAACTTTTCAATATAGCCTTGTTGGACCACTAGCAATAACGTCCACAGAAGGTTAAGTTGATCGGCCTCCACAACGGACGGCCCCTAAGAGCTGAAGCTACCCGTTGCAGCCGCGGATGAGATTATAGTGGATTCGATCTGGCCCAAACCGCATACGAAGTTCGAAGATCTGCGCAGCTTCCTAGATGCGCTTGAGGCGCGCGGAGACCTGACGAAAATCGATGTGCCCGTGAACCCGTCGCTCGAACTCACCGAGATTTGCCGCCGTACGCTCTCTCAGGCAGGCCCGGCACTACTATTCACCCGGCCCAGCAACAGTCAGGTGCCGATACTGGCGAATCTCTTCGGCACTGCTGAGCGCATTGCAGCCGCACTAGGCACAACAGGGCCGGAAGGCTTTCGGCAGCTAGGCAAATTGTTAGCAGCTCTGAAGGCCCCTGAGCCGCCTCAAGGTCTCGGCGATGCCTGGCACAGGCTGCCCCTGATCAAAGAGATTCTGAATATGGCACCACGTACGGTGCGTGCGGGCCCCTGCCAGGATGTGGTGCTGGAGGGGAAAGAGGTCGATTTGGGTAGTTGGCCGATTCAGACTTGCTGGCCGGACGACGCCGGACCGCTGATCACCTGGGGTCTGACTACTACACGTGGCCCAACCGCCGAGCGGCAGAATCTCGGCGTCTATCGACAACAGGTGATAGACCGAAATCGCATCATCATGCGTTGGCTCCCCCATCGTGGTGGCGCGACCGACTACCGGGCCTGGTGTGAGGTGCATCCGGATCAGCCGTTCCCCATCGCGGTCACGATTGGTGCCGATCCGGCAACGCTGTTGGCGGCGGTGACGCCTATCCCGGACACGCTGTCGGAGTACGCGTTCGCGGGTCTGCTTCGCGGTGCTCGAACACGACTTACCCCTTGCCTGGGCTCCGATCTCTCAGTACCGGCAAACGCGGAGATCACGCTGGAGGGGCATATCAAACCCGGTGACACGGCGGTGGAAGGACCCTTCGGCGATCACACCGGTTACTACAACGAGACCGAGACCTTTCCGGTCATGACGGTGGACAAGATTACCCACCGCACCGATCCCATTTATCACACGACCTACACTGGCCGACCACCGGACGAGCCCTCGGTACTCGGGCTTGCTCTCAACGACATCTTCGTCCCGGTCCTGCAGACCCAGTACCCGGAAATCGTCGACTTCTACCTGCCCAGTGAGGCCTGTTCTTACCGCGTGGCGGTGGTCAGTATCCGCAAGCAGTACCCGGGGCACGCGCGGCGCATCATGTTCGGGATCTGGTCATATCTCCGGCAGTTCACCTATACGAAACTCATCATCGTCGTCGATGACGACATTGATCCCCGCAACTGGTCCGATGTAATCTGGGCGATCAGCACCCGTATGGACCCAGCCCGCGACATGCAGCTGGTGGAATCGACGCCGATCGATTATCTCGACTTCGCCTCGCCGATCGCGGGGCTCGGATCCAAAGTCGGATTTGACGCGACCAATAAATGGCCCGCCGAGACACAGCGACAGTGGGGCAGGCCGATTAGCATGAACGTCGACATCGTGAAACGCATCGACGAGCTCTGGGATGAGATCGGACTTGACTGAGCGCCGGTTCCACAGCGTTGCAGCGCGAGCACGATTGGACATTTGTGATGATGCTGGCTACTTTAGGAACGTCATGCTGGCTAAGCGCCGCGAAAAGAAAAACAAGAACTAGAGCCGACAAGCCCGGGAGAACCTATGCGACACATCCTTGTTACCAATTCCAAGGGCGGGTGCGGCAAGAGCACTATAGCGACCAATCTTGCCGCGTATTACGCAGACGAAGGCTATGCGACCGTGCTGGCCGACTACGATCCGCAAGGCTCGGCGCTCAGTTGGCTGGATGAGCGTCCCGAGACCGCGGCACCGATCACGGGTCTTGCCGGATATGATGACGGTCTGCGGCACCTACCTCGAAACGCCGACGTCCTGATCATCGACTCTGCGGCGGGGTCCCATGGCCCGGAGTTAACCGAACTGGTCAGGCATGCCGAAACCATTCTCGTACCCGTGCTGCCATCTCCGATCGATATTAGAGCGGCCACCGATTTTATTGCGGAACTGTTAGACCGCGGCAAGGTTGCCAGGAGGCAGGCCAAGGTCGGTGTGATCGCAAATCGTGTCAAGGAAAACACGCTGATTTTCGAAGAGCTCGATGAGTATCTCGAGAAGCTCAAGGTGCCCTATCTAGCAGCGCTGCGAGAGGCGCAAAACTATATCAGAGCGTACCAGCGCGGCCTTGGTATCCATGAACTGCCGCCTTATCTCGCCTGGCCCGACTGGGAACAATGGGACCCGATCATCGAGTGGCTCGATTCTAGGCGGTCTCGTCCTCGCTAGAAGACTGATTTGCAGGCTCCTCGGCGGGCCGCGGCGCGTCCAATGCCGGCAACTCGTTAACGGCGCCTGTGACCAGGGCCAGACCGGAACGGAAAGCCAATGCGGCATCCTCATCTTCACCGAACTGTTTCAGGAGTCGGCCGTATAACGCGTAGGCATCCGTTCGCGGAGCCAGCGCCAGGCTCGACTCCAGGTAGCTGCGCGCCTTGCCCCATAACTCCTCTGCCATACACAGCCGCGCCGCGGTCAGAAGCAACGCCCCGTCCTCGGCATGGGACTTGAGCCATTGCTCGGCGCGTTTTAACCGTTTGGCCGGCTCGCTCGTCTCGATCCGGCCATACGCGATAATCAGGTCCTCGTTCCAGTCCTTCTTCAGAGCGCTGCGTATCTCGCGCTCTGCCTGATCACCGCGACCGAGCATACTCAGGCCTGTGGCATAAAGAGCGATCAACTGGGACGCGTCGCGTATTTTAGCGGGCAACCGCGACCACAACCCCTCCAGATCCTCGTAGGTCAGATCGGTACGAGCAGTGTAAACAGCGAGCGCTTCGGCTGTGAGTTGTTCGCGATCACCAGCCTTGAGCTTCGCTGCGCCCAGTCTCGGCAGTATCCCGATCAATCGGTCCCAGTCCTGCAACGCGCGGTGCGTTTTCGCGAGTAACGCGAGCGCAACCGGGTGATTCGGATGCGTCTCCTCAATGCGGTTCAACGTTGCCAATGCGCGTTCGTACTCGGCGTGCTCAAGCTGGAGTTCAGCCTGAGTCAACAGTATGGCGATCTCAGCGCCGGGCAATTCCTCGTACGCCAATTTGAGCCAATCGTCGCGCCGCTCGTTGCCTCCTTGCAGCTGCGCCGCGCGCGCAGCCATCAGATAGTTGATCAGCGGCGCATCGGTTCCCTTTAAGCCTTGCGTCAACAGACGCTCGCCTTTCGACCAATTGCCCTCGGCGATGTGGATCAGGCCGCGAGTCAGCTTGGCCCCGGACCGCTTCAACTGCCCGTCGGCGAATGCCTTTCCCAAGCGGCGCGGTGCCCGCCACAGAGCGACCATCGCGCGAATCACTACATAACCGAGTGTCAACAGAACGAGCAACGCCGGCACGGACATCTCGATCACGTACCCGGCGAAGTTGATCAGCACATAACCGCGGTCCCGGAGCAGAAAGTGAGCAGAAAAAGCGCCAAGGAAAACTGCCGCCAGCCCCAATAGTCCTGTTCGCATCAGTTGTCTCTGTCGGCGAGGCTGCGTAGCAGGTTTAACGAGCCACTGATATCGGGGCGCGCTGGGGCGATATCGAGCGCGGCCATCTCCTCGAGCAACGCCATGGCGCTCGCCACGGCGGCATCCCCAGTATCAAAGTGACGCGCCAATAGTTCCTTTGCGGCCATCAGACTTTGCCGGAAAACATCCGCCTGGCCGCTGACCAGACCGAGTCTCGCGACAACTAACTCCAACTCAAGCTGTTGGCGCACCAGCGTCTGTTCTTCGGTGGACAGCGACCGAACGATCGGTTCATCGCGGCGTTCGATGCTGACCATGGCCGCGACGGCGCCTTTGAGACTGAGCCAGACTCGAGCGAGTCCGGACGGGGTTTCTGCTGGCGGCTCGCGCTCCGCTGCAAAATTACCGGGTGACGTAGACCGTATCGACAGCGTGCGGCCGCCGTCAGCGAGTCTAGTTAAGCTGTAGCTCAGGCCTTCGACGTCCACCAGACGGATGGCACGCAGCGCCATGAGCTCCGCAGCAATGCGCTCACGTACGCTGCCGAGCGCCGGGTTCGCGAGCTCAAGCAACTTCTCGTCAGCAAACTCCAGCGCTCTCGTCGCGTTGTCCCAACGCCCCGCCAGCGTCAGCTCGGCGTTGGCAACCGTTAGATAGTATTCCGCCTCTATCCTGAGCCAGCGCCGGCGCGTATCTTCCGATACGCCTTGAGTGGCGTTCAGGCGATCCTCCAAATCGAGAAACCGGCCCAGCATCGCATCGACGCGCTCGCCGAGATCGGTGGCGAATTCACGCGTTCTGAGGTTTCCTGCTGCAAGATCGGCCATCCGGTCCTCCAAGGCCCGCACGTCGGCACGCCCGGTTTGCAACGAAACCGACGTAGCGGAGTAGGCCTGATCGACGTCCGCATAGAACTGCCGGTATTGCCACCAGAGGAGGCCAACGGCTCCCGCGGCGAACAACGCGCAGGTTAGAGCCAGAACACCGGTGACATACGAACCGTTGCGCCATCGTATCCTCGGCGACGGGCCTGGCGCGCGTTCAGTCTCTGGCGGCAGCTCGGGAGCTTCGGCCGCAGCGGCTTCGGTGTCCTGTGGTTCGGCGTTGTCAGCCGCGCTGTCGCTATCGTCTGCTACCGGTTGCCCACCGTTTTTTTCAGACGTGTCTTGTTGACTCATGAATCTACCGTACGGGCCTAGAAGGAACCCCTTTTTACCACACGATTCGACTCTTAAGCTAAGCTGACGGGTCAACGCCCCCTTAAAAGACGCTTGAGGTTACCCACTTGGCGCCTGCCGACGGGCAGCGGCTCTTCGCGGCCCCTGATGCGCACAAAATGTCTGCCAGCTCGCTCCTTTTCGACCGCTTCGAGGTACCTGACAGACACCAAGATGCTACGGTGAATCCGCAAGAACTCCGCCGAGAATTCCTCGGTAAGCTCTGTCAGCGACTCGTCGATCAAGTCTTCGCCGCCGGTATGGTAGACGCTGACATACTTCTGATCGGCACGAAAAAATTGAACATCCTTGACAGGAATCAGCCTGAGCGAATCCCGTACGCGTACCGCAATGTGCTGCCGTTGCGCGGACTCCGGGTCACTGGCGGCGACCAGTTTGAGTTGCGTCGCAGTCAGTCTAGCGGCCTGGTGCAGCGCTTTGTCGAGCCGCTCCTTGCGGATGGGCTTCAATAGATACCCAACCGCCTGGGTATCGAAGGCTTCCATCGCGTACTCATCATAGGCGGTCGTGAAGACGACAGCCGGCGCCTCCGATAGCGTCGACAGGTGGCGCGCGGCTTCGATTCCGCTCATGCCCGGCATCCGTATATCGAGCAACACGACAGACGGCGCAAGTTCGTTTACGAGGTCGAGCGCTTCCAGCCCCGTGCCGCACAACCCGACTACCTTGCAGCGCGGAAGTTCGCCGACGAGACGTTCAAGCCGTTCACGCGCGTGCGACTCATCATCAACGATTAGCACATTGAGTTCGGACCGATTCATTCCTCGTACGGGAACCTGAGCGTTACGGTATAGCTTCCCTCCTCCTCGGTTACATCTACGCGGCCGCGCTCACCATAAGCGAGGCTCAACCGCTCACGAATATTTTCGAGCGCCAGCCGATTGCCGGGCCGGATAAACCGCCCAGTCATCTCCGTGACAGGATTCGTTACGGTGATCACGATATCGTCGTCGCTCAACTCACCTGTGATCCACACGGTACCGCCACCGTCCAGTGGTTCGATACCGTGATGGATCGCGTTTTCCAACAGCGGTTGAATGGTAAGACTCGGCACGATGCCAAGCGTCAGCGCATCTGCCATCTGCCACTGAATCGTCAAGCGGTCGCCTAGTCTCAGCTTCTCGATTCGCAGATAGGTTCTACATAGCTCCTGCTCTTCGCTCATGCGAGACGGCTCTACCGAATCCCTCATCGTCGCCCGAAACAAATCCGCAAGATCAGCGACGGCTTCCTCTGCTCGGCTAGGATCGGTGCGCGTCAGTGACGCGATCGTGTTCATGGTGTTGAAGAAAAAGTGTGGCCGGATACGGGCCTGCAGCGCGTTGATTCTGGCGCGAGCCTCGGCCCGTACATGCAGACTCCATTGATGCGCGACGAAAAAATAACGCAATAACATTATCGAGACGATGGCTGAAATTCCCACATTGCGGAGCAGGAATGTCCAGTGGGAGTCGGGAAAGAAACTAACAATGACGCCGCGCTCGGCTAAGCTGCGGCCGAGCAGGAATACGACCTCCGATACGATGACGACATTAACCGTCAATAACGAAAACGCTGTTAGGGCGGCGACCGGTACCGATAGCTTGGCGAGCCAGCGGCGGCTGTAGCACAACGCAGCAGCGGCGGTAAGCCCGAGCCATTGCATAAACAGCGAAATGCGCGCCAGCTCGGTTAGGAAGACGGTGCCGCTCGGCCGCGCCAACGCAAGTGTCAGCGCCAGGAGCTCGAGAGCCAGTACGATCGAAAGCACCATTCGCGCGGCACAGAAGTCCGGCAAGAAGAAATCGTCCTGAGGCGCTGGATCGAACGCAATCCGCCGCGAAGATGTTGTGGCCCGAGTATTCATGCTCGTGCCGGGGCGGCGCCGGTCTAGGCTCTCACCTGCGCCTATCTCGCCGGTGTCATTCAGCTTAATCGCACCACTTTTCGACATCGGCTGTGGCTTCAGCGCGGGTCGCATCGAATTCCGCGTCATTCAAATACTCCCGCCCACCGTCATCGGTGTTCCTGTAGATCCGGTGCGCGATGCTATAACGCTCCTGGCGATCCCGTGCGATACCACAATTCTCTGTGCGCCTCGCGGCAAGCTCCTCAGCGGTCGGACCGGCATTCACGCTGGCATCGATTTCGCCTTCCTCGCCGGTCACGCCGTTTTCAGCCGGCGTGTTGTCGGCAGTTGCCGCACTGGCAGCAGCCGGGGTCGCTACGGAGGTACTGATGAAGATTATTTCTGCGCCCGGAGAGTCCGGGCGGTCGCTGTAGGTCACATTTCCGTCCGCGTCAACAATACGGAAGACCTGCGCTCCCAATACGGAGCCAGCCGATAACAGCAACAGACAAATCCAGTCGGAACGCATGATGACCACTGTCCTAAGGGACGTGCCGGCCAGTTTAGCATCGGCTATCAAGCGCCTCATGTGACTGAGTTCGCCCTTTTCTAACCTCCTGAAGCCAAGATTAAGTTAAGTCATGGCCGTGCCTTATTACGCTATCATCAGATCTGTTTCTAGCGCGGATCGCAGGAATTACGCCTCGCCGTAGCCACCCAAAGGGTATTGAAATGGCCGACAGCTCCAACCGTCTCAACTTGGACGATCTAGCCGCGCGGCTGGCGGAAGCCGTGCCGCAGAATCTCAAAGTGATAGGCGAGGATCTGCAGCGCAACTTCAAGTCGCTGTTGCAGACGGGGCTGGAGAGGATGGATCTGGTGACCCGTGATGAATTCGACGTACACGTCGCGGTGTTGGCGCGCACACGCGAGAAACTGGAGGCGCTGGAAGCCCGGCTTGCGGACCTTCAGGAGTCCGCCGCCGACTAGCAGGCTGCCGAAAAAACTTCGACAGGGCTCTCCCTAAGCCATGGCGCTCGCCCGCCTGACCAGCCGCGGCCAGCGAGGCATGGATGCCTATGAAGTAACCGTCGAAGTCCATTTGAGCGGCGGCTTGCCGAGCTTCACGATCTCAGGCCTGCCCGCAGCCGCTGTACGCGAGAGCAGGGACCGCGTCCGGGCTGCTCTACAGACGTTCGGCTCGCCGCTACCGCCGAGCCGCATCACGGCCCATCTCGGTCCTGCTGATATTCCGAAAGAGGGCGGCCGCTTCGATCTACCGATTGCCCTCGGGGTGCTCAAGGCTGACAGACATTATCCGTGGCAGACGGACGGGACTGAGTTCATCGGCGAGCTCGCCCTAAACGGCGAGCTGCGGCCCGTGCAAGGTGTATTACTAGCGGTCCTTGCAGCACGCGACGCCGGTCGAGCGATCATCATTCCGGCGGGCAATGCGCCTGAAGCGGCACTCGTCGATGACGCCACGATCTATCCGGCGGGTCATCTTTGTGAAGTCGTCGCCCACCTTGACGAGACTGCGAGGCTTGCGCCATTGCAGACAGCAACTGCCACGCCGGCGTCGAATAGCGACCTCGAACTCGCCGACGTTCGCGGTCAGAGCGCTGCGAAACGGGCACTGATTATCGCCGCCGCCGGCGATCACAATCTACTCTTGATTGGCCCGCCCGGCGCGGGCAAGAGCATGCTCGCGCAGCGCCTACCTGGACTGCTGCCACCGCTGAGCGTCGAGGAGATGCTTTGCGTGGCAAGTATTGCATCGATCGCGGCCAGATCGGTTAATGAAATCGCATCAAGCAGGCGTCCGTTCAGAGCACCGCATCACGGCGCCTCCGCTGTCGCGCTGGTCGGTGGCGGCAACCGCCCGCGCCCCGGAGAGATCTCGCTGGCTCATCTCGGTGTCCTGTTTCTGGACGAGTTGCCCGAGTTCCAGCGCAGCGCGCTGGAGGCGCTTAGACAGCCGCTCGAAACCGGCGTTATCACCGTCGCCCGTGCCAGCGAGACGGTGCACTTTCCGGCCGCATTTCAGCTCGTCGCCGCAATGAACCCCTGCCCGTGCGGCTACCTCGGCGATGGTAGCGATCGTTGCCGGTGTTCGGAGACTCGTCTGCAAACTTACCGCTCCCGCTTGTCGGGGCCACTTCTGGATCGCTTTGATCTCCAGGTGGAATTATCGCGTGTGCCGCTGGAGCACATGGCTACCCCGGTGTCGGCTGGCGAAAGCGCTGCAGCGGCGCACTCGGTCAGCGCCGCCCGGGATCGGCAGTTGATACGCCACGGGGTACTCAACGCCCGGCTCAGCGACCGCGCCCTTTGGCAGAAGGTGCCCCTCGATCGGGAGGGACGGCGTCTGCTGATTCGAGCCGCCGAGCGCTGGCGGCTCAGCGCGAGATCCTGCACGCGAATTTTGAAAGTTGCCAGGACCATTGCCGATCTCGCCGCCGACCCGGACGTCACCGTGCCTCACGTCGCCGAAGCCATCCAGTTACGTTGCCTCGAGCGGTTGTTTTGAGGGTCCGGACAATACCGATATAATCCGCCCGCCTCGTCCAGAGAGTACGCATTGCCCACCCACGAACAGAAGTTCTTTGATGGATTTATGCTCCTGCTGGGAGTATTGATTGGAGCACTCGCCGGGATCGTCCTGTTTGCCGATTGGTTTGGTAGCGCACAGGTCGGGGTCTCGGACGGCACCCTGATCGACGACCGAATCCGGCCGATCGGTCAGGTTGTGTTGTTCGGCGACCCGGACATTGGTGTCGAATCGATCTTTGCCGCCGCGGCCGAGCCGGATCGCGCGCCACTCTCGGGATCCCAGGTCTATGACGAATCCTGCTACCTTTGTCAC
>Ga0209997_10000154_pt1 | contig 20900 bp, 17 predicted proteins | sample CR04metaG_FD_182079 | JGI IMG/M metagenome (GOLD analysis project Ga0209997, IMG submission 182079) | Deep subsurface microbial communities from Mariana Trench to uncover new lineages of life (NeLLi) - CR04 metaG (SPAdes) (version 2) | ecosystem: Environmental > Aquatic > Marine > Ocean trench...
ATCGTGCGCTCGGAATTCCACGAGTTCATGTTCGGGTCCCGCATCGTGCGCGCCCTCGAAGACATCAAGGACGCCTTCGACCCGCAGGGACTGTTCAACCCGGGCCGCATCGTCCGGCCGCCGCAGATGGATGACCGGAGCCTGTTCCGCTACAAGCCCGGCTATGCGCCCCGGCCCATCGAGACCGTGCTCGACTGGTCCGAATGGGGCGGCTTCGCCGGCGCCGTCGAGATGTGCAACAACAACGGCGCCTGCCGGAAATCCGACGCCGACGTCATGTGCCCGTCCTTCCGCGTCACCAGGGACGAGACCCACGTGACCCGCGGGCGGGCCAACACGCTCCGCCTCGCCATCACCGGCCAGCTTGGACCGGACGCCCTGGTCTCCGACGCCATGGCGGAAACCATGGACCTGTGCATCTCGTGCAAGGGCTGCAAGCGCGAGTGTCCGACCGGCGTCGATATGGCGCGGATGAAAATCGAGTTCCTGCACCACTACCACAGGCGCCACGGGCTTAGTCTGCGCGAGCGCGTGGTCGCCAATCTGCCCCGCTATGCGCCATGGGCGGCGCGCCTGGCGTTCGCCCTCAACCTGAGGGACCGGGTTCCGGGCCTCCCGGCCTTGAGCGAGCGCCTGCTCGGCCTGAGCGCCCGGCGCCCCCTGCCGCGCTGGCGGCGCGACGTTTTCCGCGGCGGCCACGCCCCGGCGGGGGCGGACGGGGGGCGCGAGGTGGTGCTGTTCGTGGACACCTTCAACACCTATTTCGAACCGGAAAACGCCCGCGCCGCGGTCGCCGTGCTGGAAGCCGGCGGCTGCCGGGTGCACCTGCCGGGCGGCGGCGGCCGGCCGCTCTGCTGCGGGCGCACCTTCCTGTCGGCGGGCATGGTGGCCGAGGCGCGCCGCGAAGCCGGGCGGATGATCGCGGCGTTGCGCCCCTATGTGGAGAGGGGGATTCCGGTGATCGGCCTGGAGCCCTCGTGCCTGTTCACCCTGCGCGATGAATTCAAGGCCATGCTGCCCGGCCCCGACACCGAGGCGCTGGCGGCCCGGGCGCTCATGTTCGAGGACTTCCTGGCGGCGGAAAGCGACGGCGGGCGCCTGGCGCTGCCGCTGAAGCCCGTGGCCTGGCGCCGGGCCCTTCTACACGGACACTGCCACCAGAAGGCGTTCGCCGCCATGGGCGCGGTGGAACGGACGCTCGGCCTCATCCCGGACCTGGAGGTCGACGTGGTGGAGTCCGGCTGCTGCGGCATGGCCGGCGCCTTCGGCTACGAGGCCGAACACTACGAGATGTCCATGAAGATGGGGGAGCTGGGCGTGCTTCCGGCCGTTCGCGCCGTCGGCGACGATGTGGTTATCGTCGCCGATGGGACCAGCTGCCGCCAGCAGATCCGCGACGGGACCGGGCGCCGGGCGATGCACGTGGCGCGCGTCCTCGAGTCCGCCCTGGCAGATACCGATGGTCAATAATATTGGTAATACGTAAGGAATTCGCCGAACGGCGGTCAGCCGTCGGAGTCGTCGCTCCCGGAGTCGCCCTCGACGTGGCTGGGGCCGGCCCTGAGATCCCGCCAGAGGAAAGAGACGGCGACGCCGAGGATTATTATGGTGATGATCCAGAGGTCGGGTTCCATCACGAAAGCCGTCACCACGCCCATGAACGCGATGACCCCCAGCATCCCGATAGCGGCGAAAATCTTGTCCAGCATGTTATCCCTCGAAGCCCGGCCACGGATTGCCGACACGGCTGCCCATGGCTCAGTTCCCGCCGCCATCGGCGACCCGGCCGGCGAGCCAGCGCGCCGTCCTCAGCAGCCTGGCGTCGTCGCCGCGGGGCCCGATCAGTTGCACGCCGACGGGCAGGCCATTGGGGCCTTCCATCAGGGGCAACGTCACCGCCGGCGTACCGCAGTAGGTCCACAGCGCGCAGAACGCCGGATTGCCCGTCGAGTCGAGTCCGGCCGGCGCCTCGCCCGTGGTCGCCGGGGTTATGATGGCGTCGTAGCGCTCGAAGAGCTGATCGAGGCCCGAATCCAACACCCCGCGCCAGTCCACGGCCCTGTTGTAGTCGACGGCCAGGGTCTTCTGGCCTTCCTCTATCTTCTCGCGCAGCACCTCGCTCAACTGGTCCTTTCCGCGTTCGTAATATGCGGCGAGAGTCTTCGCCAGATCCGCGTACATAATGGTGCGGTGCCAGTCGGTAGCGTGTTCGAACGGTCCGGGCAGGGTGAACTCGTCGCAATCGTCGCCCAGGAATTCGGCTAATTCGGTAAATGCCGCCTGGGTTTCCTTCCCGGCCTCGTCCCAGACCGGAGATTTGACGAAGGCGATCCTCGGCGTCAGGGGCGGGTCCCCGGCGGCGGTCTCGGCAAGATGCGGACGGGCCCTGGGCGACGTGTCCGGGTCGCCGGGATCGTAGGCGGCAAGCACCTCCGCAATCAACGCCACGTCTTCGACGCTACGCGCGAAAACGCCAACGGTGTCCAGCGGGCGGGACAGCAGCAAAACACCGTGCCGCGAAATGAGGCCATGGGTGGGCTTGAACCCGTAGACACCGCAATAGGACGCCGGCCGGATGACCGAGCCGTTCGTCTGCGTGCCGACGGCCAGGGGCACCATGTGCGCCGCGACGGCGGCCGCCGAACCGCTGGACGAGCCCCCGGGCGTGTGGTCCGGGTTGTGGGGATTCCTGGTCTTGCCGGGCGCGTAGACGGCAAGCTCGGTGGTCACGGTCTTGCCCATGATGACGGCGCCCGCCTCCCGGAGCAGAGCGACGACCTTGCAGTCCGTCACGGGCTGGCGCCCGGAATCAAGGACGGTGCCGTTTTCCGTCGGCAGTCCTACGGTGTCGAAGATGTCCTTGACGGCGACGGGAAGGCCATTCAACGGGCCGCAGGAAAGACCCGACTGGCGGGCCGTGTCGCGCTCGCGGGCCTGCGCGAGCGCGAATTCCGGGTCCAGATGCGCCCACGCCTGGACATCGCCGTCGACCTCGTCGATGCGTTCGAGACAAGCCGTGACCAGGGCTTCGGACGTGATATCACCGTCGCGCAGTTGGCGGACCGCCTCGGTGGCGGAGAGCTCTGTCGGCGTCATGGTGTCGTCTCTGGGCATGAGGGCGGGAATTCCGTGGCACTCGCCGCCATCACCCGCCGTAGACGATCTTCGGCAGCCAAAGGGCGATCTGCGGGAAGTTGTAGAGGATGGCCATGGCCAGAAATACCATCGACAGGAACGGCAGGCAGCCCTTGAAGATCTGGATGAGCTGGACGTGCGGCGGCGCCACGCCTTTCAGATAATAGGCCGCCATGGCCATGGGTGGCGTCAGGAACGACGTCTGCAGGTTGAGCGCCACCAGGATCCCGAAGAACAACGGATCGATGCCAAAGAACGGCAACATCGGCAGGAAGATGGGAACGAAGATGATGATGATCTCGGACCACTCCAACGGCCAGCCCAGGAAGAAGATGATGACCTGTGCCAGGAGCAGGAAAACGACCGGAGAGAGGTCCATGGCCAGGACGAACTCCTCGATAAGACCCTGGCCACCGAGATAGGCGAACACGGACGAGAACGTCCATGAACCGACGAACAGCCAGCACACCATGGCCGTGGTGCGGACCGTGAGGTACACGGACTCCTTCAGGGCCACCTGGTCGATGCCCCGCCAACCCATATAGGCCAGGGTCGCCACAAAGAAGCCGATGTCGAACGCCCACGGGCTGTACTCATGTTCGGCGAAGGCTTCGCCCAGGCCGAAGACCGCGAACATGATCAGGTAAACGGCGCCGAAACCCAGGCCGACGAGTGCGGCCCACCCGCCGAAGGCGAAAAACGGCCGGAGGGCGGGTACCTTCGGCTGTATGAAGGCGAGCACGGGCCACCGGTCCCCGGTGTAGCGTATTGCCGCGGCGATGGCGAAGGCGATCACGACGCTGACGCCAGGCGCGAAGGGAAGGGTGCGTTCCGCCGCCAACGGCACATCGAAGATCTCGCGGGCCAGCAACCGCAAGGCGAAATAGGCCACGTAGAGCACGAAGGTCGTGACCGCACCGACGCCGATGGCGTAGTGCCACGGATTGTAAGGCGGGTGGAGATTGTGACCGACCATCCAATCCGGCGTGATCTTTCCGGCCCGGATCGAGCCGATGCGGTAGCTGGCGGCGAGGACGATGCCGCCCGCGGCGCCCATGGAGGCCGCCTCCGTCGGCGTCGCCAGGCCGAAAAGAATGGCGCCGAGAACCGACAGGATCAGAAACGCCAGCGGGAAGAACGACGTCAACATCATGATGATGATGTTCTTGTCCCCCCTCGCCTCATCGATATCCTCCTGCCGCGGTGGGGGGGCGAGCTTCGGGTTGAGCGCCGCGCGGCCGATGACATAAACGACATAAAGGCCGGCCAGCATGAATCCCGGGATGATGGCGGCGGCGTAGAGCCGCACCACCGACATGCTCGCCGCCGCCGCATAGACGATCAGCATGATCGAGGGGGGGATCAGGATCCCGAGGCAGCCGCCGGCGCAGATGACGCCGGCCGAGAAGCTGGTGTCGTAGCGTGCCTTCAACATGGCCGGGAAGGCCAGCAGTCCCATCAGCGTCACCACGGCGCCGATAATGCCGGACGCCGTCGCGAACAGCGTACAGGTGGCAAGCGCCGCGACGGCCATGGAACCCGGAATATGGCGGGCCGCGATCTGGAGCGTGAAGAACAGCCGATCGACCAGGTTCGCGCGTTCGACGATGTAGCCCATGAACAGGAACAGCGGCACCGCCACCAGCACGTCGTTGGCCATCACCGAATATGTCTGGTTGACCAGAAGGTCGAAAATCCGGTTGTCGAAGATGCTCTGCATCCGCTCCGGATCGTAGTAGGCGTAGTAGCCGAAGAAGATTCCCATGGCCATCAGGGTGAAGCAGATGGGGAAGCCGAGCATGATCGTGAGGATGAAGATGCCCAGCATGGACACGGCGATCGCGGGATCGGACATCAGGCGCCTCCCTGGCCCGCGGCTGCGCCCGCGGCCGCGGCCCGGCGCCGCTCTTCTTCCTCACGCTCCTGGTGCTCCTTGGTGAGGACCTTCTCCAATTCCTCTACGTCCTCGAGGTGCTCCGGCCATACACCGGTCTTCAGGCAGACGATGCACCGGCAGACCTGGGCGAGCCCCTGCAGGAACAGAAGCCCGGCGGCGACCGGCAGGACCGTCTTGAATTGCGAGATCGGCACGTTGGCCGGGCTATTGATGCTCACTTCCCCGGTACCGTAGTTGTAGGACCAGGACTCGGCGGCGTAATCGGCGCCGGCAAGGACGAACGCGATGATCCCCGGGAAAAAGAATAAGAAATATAGAGTGAGCTCTATGGTCGCCTGGACCTTGGGCTTCCACAACCGGAAAATGACGTCGCCGCGCACGTGGCCGTCGCGGGACAGGGTGTAGGCCCCCGCCATCATGAACAGGGACCCGTACATCATGTAGCTCAGGTCGAATGCCCACGACGTCGGGTCGCGCAGCACATAGCGGACGAAGACCTCGTAGGCGACTCCGGCGGTCAGGAGAAGGATGCACCAGGCGAAGGCCTTGCCGACCCAGGCGGTAAAGCTGTCGACGATTAAGATGAACCGTTCCATGAAGACCCTCCGGAACCAACGATTCCGCTCTTTAACGCGGGCGGGGCGGCGCGCGACGGCGCCGCCCCTGTATTCCCGACGGAAAGCGTGGATCCCGCCAATCGGCCGTCCTTAGAACGGCAGCGCGCCCGGGAAGTAGTGCTCGTAGGCGAGCTTGTAGTCCGCCGCGTTGACGATGTCGTAGAACGCAACGCGCTTCGACCACACCTTCTGGCTGTCGACCACCTTCTTGAAGAACGGATCCTTGTTGAGTTTCTTGAGGACCCTGTCCCAGGAGGCGAGCTCGGCTTTCAAGATATCCTCTCCGGTGCGCCAGACGTTGACGTTTTGCGGCGGCGCCATGAGCCACTGGAGGTCCTTGGAGTACTGGTCCATGGCCCACCCGTAGTTGGCCGTGTTGGCCGCCTCGGCGCCATACTCGAGGATTGCCTGTTGCTCTTTCGACAGGCCGTTGAACTTCGTCTTGTTGAAGATGAGCTCGAAGAATTCGGCCGCCTGGTGATAGCTGCCCATGTGATAGTCCTTGGACACGTCCTGGGCACCGAACCGGCTGTCGGCGGTCGGGTTGTTGAACTCGAACGCCTCGATGACGCCCTTTTCCAGGGCCGGCATGATCTCGCCGCCGGGAAGCTGGGTCACCTTCATCCCCAGGCCCTGCATGATGTCCGTGGCCAAGCCGACCGTCCGGTACTTGAGGCCCTTAAGCTGCTCGAGACTGGTGACGTGGAACTTGAACCAGCCCAGGGGCTGCGTCGGCATCGGCATGGCGAAGAAGCTGAGCACGTTCAGTTTAAGGATTTTCTCCTGCAACTCCGTCAGGAGCTCCTTGCCGCCGCCGAAATGGATCCACGCCAGAATCTGCGGGGCGTTGCATCCGAAGACCGGGCCCGTGCCGAACAGCGACGCGGCCTTGTTCTTGGAGTACCAGTAGGCGGTCACCGTGTGCGCCGCGTCCAGTACGCCCTTGTGAACCGCGTCCTGTACCTGGAACGCCTTGACGACGGAACCCGAGGGCAGCAGGTCGATCTTCAGCCGCCCGCCCGACATCGCCTCGACGCGCTCGACATACTGCTTGGCCATGTCCTGGAACGGGCTCGTGGCTCCCCAGGACGACTGCATCTTGAGGGTCGTCGTCGCCGCCCGGGAAACATTCGGCGCGGCGATCGTCGCCGCCGCGCCACCGGCCACGACCGCGCCTACCCTCAGGAATTTGCGCCGCGACACCTTGCTTTTCGTGGGCGTCTTGTCGGCAATTTTCCGGTCTTTCATTCTGTTTTCTCCTCCCTAACGATTAAGGCTGTCTTCCGAACAGAGAACCATCGGAACCGTCGCCGACTCTTACCCGGCCGGATACCGGCCCTTGCAAGCGTATGCGGCTTGGATCCCCCTCCTTCGGTTCGTCCTTGAACAACCGCTCCCGGTTTGGTGACCAAGCCAGGGGCGGTCATCAGTCGTGGGCCAATTTCCGGTATTTCCCGGTAGATCGCAAGGCTTTTCCATAAAACACGCGAGAATCTTAGAGAATCTTATGTGACAACTTGCAAAAGTAAGGGCCCGCCTGCCGAGCCGCCGGCAATCTTCATGAAACCATCCGTGCGCCCGCGGACGGCCGCGCCGCACGCCTCCCGGCGCGGTGATCGTTGGCAATCGTTCAGCCGATCGGCCCCGTTCGCGCCCATACCGGGCACGGGAACGCATATCCTCGAACTCCATGCCTACACAGGTGTTCCGACGCCGCCGGAGACCTCAGACGACCCGGTCGCGGGGCTCGCGGCCGGCGAATATGGCGTCCAGGTTGTCCAGCGCCCTGAAACCCATGGCGTCACGGGTCTCCCGCGTCGCGCTGCCGATATGGGGCATCAGGAAGGTGTTCGGAAGCTCCCGGTAGCCGGGGTGGATATTGGGTTCGTCGTTGTAGGCGTCGAGGCCGGCGGCGGTCAATTTTCCGGACTTGAGCGCGGCGATCAGCGCCTCGTCGTCGACGATGCTTCCCCTGGCCGCGTTGACGACGATCGCCCCGTCCGGCAACAGCGCGATGCGTTCCGCGTTCAGCAAATGATGGGTTTCCGGCGTGGCCACGCAGTGGATGGCCAGGAACTCGCAATGGGGCAGCAGATCCTCCACGGTCTCGTGATAGAGGGCGCCCGCCTCGTGTTCGGGCGAAAGGCGGCGAACGTCGTGATAATGAATGGTCATCTCGAAGCAGCGGGCCCGGCGCGCCGTCACCTGCCCGACACGCCCGAGGCCGATGATGCCCAGTCGCTTCCCCGTGACCTGGGTGCCGACCATGAAGCTCGGGCTCCAGTCGCGCCATTCGCGCGACCGCACCAGGCGCTCCCCCTCGCTGGCCCGCCGCGCGGCCCCCAGAATCAGCAACATGGTCAATTCGGCGGTGGCGTCGGACAGCACGTCGGGCGTGTTGGTGACGACGAGGCCACGCGCCTTCGCCGCCTCCAGATCCACATGGTCGAACCCGACCGAGAAGTTGGCGATGGCGCGGACGCTGTCGGGGAGGCGCTCGATCACCTGGGCTGAAAAGCGCTCCGTGTGACAGGGCAGGATGGCGTCGGCGCCGCTCGCCCGTTCGATCACCTCGTCGCTCGTGTACAACCGGTCATCGGGATTGAGCCGGGCGTCGTAATCGCGGCGCAGGCGGTCCTCGACGGCCTCGGGCAACTTGCGGGTAACCAATACGACGGGATTCTTGCTCATGAACCGGTACTCGACGCTGTTGGAACCAATGTGTTCGCCGGCCTTTGTAGCACAGTTTGGCCTGGAATTGCGTTATAGGAGAGGTCACAAACGGTGTGACGTCTCGTAAAACTGCTCAGAAGGGAGGACAAAATGGCGAAAGTCGGCTTTATCGGTCTCGGTATCATGGGACGCCCGATGGCGGGCCATCTGCAGGCGGCCGGCCACGAGTTGGCGCTGTACGACAAGTACATCTCGCCGCTGCCCCAGGAGTTGACCGACGGCGGTGCCGCCGCCTGCGCTTCGGGCAAGGAGGTGACCGGACGCTCCGAGATCATCATCGTCATGGTGCCGGACACCCCGGACGTGGACGACGTGCTGTTCGGTCCCGATGGTGTCGCCGAGGGCCTCGCCGCCGGCAAGATCGTGGTCGACATGAGCTCCATTTCGCCCATCGCGACGAAGACGTTCGCCGCCAAGATCAACGATCTCGGCTGTCAGTACCTGGACGGGCCGGTTTCCGGCGGCGAGGTCGGCGCCAAGGCGGCGAGCCTTACGATCATGGTCGGCGGACCCGAGGACGCCTTCGCCAAGGTCAAGCCGCTTTTCGAGCTGATGGGCCAGAACATCACCCTCATCGGCACCAACAACGGCGACGGCCAGACCTGCAAGGTCGCCAATCAGATCATCGTCGCCCTGACCATCGAGGCGGTGGGCGAGGCGCTGCTGTTCGCCGCCAAGGCCGGCGCCGATCCCGCCACCGTGCGCCAGGCCCTGATGGGCGGCTTCGCGTCCTCCAAGATCCTCGAGGTCCACGGGGAGCGCATGATCAAGCGCACCTTCGACCCGGGTTTTCGCATCAGGCTGCACCAGAAGGACCTCGGACTCGCCCTGCAGGCGGCGCGCGACCTCCATATGAGCCTGCCCAACACCGCCACCTGCCAGGAGCTGTTCAACGCCTGCGCGGCGCAGGGCGGCGCGGACTGGGACCACTCGGCGATGGTCCGCGTCCTCGAGCGGCTCGCCAACCATGAGATCGGCGGCACGTGAGGGCCCTTCGACCGCCTGTCAGGCGTCGTCCTGTTTTGCCTGCTTCAGGATCAGGGCGGCGGAATTGATGCAGTAGCGCTGGCCCGTGGGCGCCGGGCCGTCGGGGAAAACGTGGCCCAGGTGGGCGTCGCACCGGGTGCACAGCACCTCGTCGCGGACCATGCCGAGGCTGTCGTCGGACCCGGTGGCGACCGCGTCCCCGGAGACGGGAGCAAAAAAACTCGGCCAACCGGTGCCCGAGTCGAACTTGGCCGCGGAGCCGAACAGGGCCGCCCCGCAGCAGACGCAATGGTAGGTGCCGGGAATCTTGCAGGCGTTGTATTTGCCCGTGAAGGGGCGCTCTGTGCCCTTCTGCCGGGTCACGGTGAACTGCTCCATGGTCAGCTGCCTGAGCCATTCCGAATCCGACTTGCGAACCTTATCCGTCATCGTCGTGCACTTCCTCAGAACTCAGAATCCACACCAGGCCTTGGCCACCCGCCCGTAGGCCTCGACCGCCTGCCCGATGCGCTCGACATGGCAGTATTCGTCGGTCTGGTGGGCCATCGCCGCTTCGCCGGGGCCGAGGATAACGGTGGGCACGCCGCCGTAAGCGGGAGTCAGGACCGAGGCGTCGGAGAAATACGTGGCGGTGTGAATGCCCGGGGGCTCGCCCAGGATGTCGGTCATGACGGCGAAGACGTCCTCCATCCACGGATCGTGCGGGTCCGTCCACACCCCCTCCACGTCGACCAGCGGGCGGAGCTCCACGTCCCCGCCCAGGTCGGAGGCGAGCATGTCGCTCAGGCTTTCGTGGGTCTGGCCGGGAACGGTGCGGATATCGATGGTGATGACGGATTCGTCGGGAACCGAGTTGATGTTCAGTCCGCCGCGGATCGTGCCCACGTTCAGGGTCGCCGTGCCGAGATGGGGATGGGGCGCCACGTTGAAGCCGAAGTCCTCCAGCTTGCGCACCGCGCGCGCCGCCTTGTAGATGGCGTTGACCCCCTTTTCCGGCATCGACCCGTGGGCGGTCACGCCCCTGGTCCTGGCTTCCAGCCACAAGGCCCCCTTGTGGCCGACGAAGGGTAGGTTGGAGCTCGGCTCGCCGACCACGATGGCCCCGGCCCGGCCCAGGACCCCGCCCAGACGGGCCAGGTGATAGGCACCCTCGCACCCGGTCTCCTCGCCGGCGGTGATGACCAGGACCAGACCGCCGGCGGGCCGGGACAACCGGGCCAGACCGAGCGCGGCGATGACGAAGGCGGCGACCCCGCTCTTCATGTCGCTGGAGCCCCGGCCGTAGAGCCTGGCGTCCTCGATCTCGCCGCTGAACGGGTCGCCGCGCCACGGCTGGGCGCCCAGCGGCACCGTGTCGATGTGGCCGGTGAAACAGAGCGGCGGCTTGTCGTCGCTGCCGGGCAGCCGGGCGACCAGGCTGGTCCGGGCCTCGGCGAATTCGTGGAACCCGACCTCGAATCCGCCGTCCTCGAGAATGCGGCCCAGGTGCTCGGCGCAGGACCGTTCCCGGCCGGGCGGATTGATCGTGTCGAAACGCAACAGCTGGCGGGTCAACTCCAAGGCGGATGGTGGGGCGGGCATGGGGTTCTCTTCCCTAGTGTCCTGTCTTACAGATTCGTATGCTAAACGACGGTCTTGCGAGGTCTCCGGCGAAGAGCGGGGCGGCGGGCGGGTCCTTGGCCAGGGCGCTCAGCCGAAATAGGCCTCATGAACCTCCTTCGTCCGGCCCAGCACCTCGGGCGTGCCGTGGGCGACGACGCGCCCCTTGGAGAGCACATAGCCGTAATCGGCGATGGCAAGGGTCTGGCGGACGTTCTGTTCGACTAGGAACACCGTAACGCCGTGTTCGTTGATGCGCCGGATGGTGTTGAAGTTCTCCTTGACCAGGATCGGCGACAGCCCGAGCGACGGCTCGTCCAGCAGCAGAAGCTTGGGCGCGCCCATCAGGCCGCGGCCTATCGACACCATGGCCTGCTCGCCGCCGGACAGGGTGCCGGCGACCTGTTCCTTGCGTTCCTTCAGTTGTGGAAAGGTCTCGTACACCTGCTCGAGACGCCCGCGCACGACGTCGGCCGAGGTTTCCTGATACCCGCCCAATCGCAGGTTTTCCTCCACGGTCAGCTTGGGGAACACTTTCCGGCCCTCGGGGATGCAGGCGATTCCGGTGGCGATGATCTTGTGGGTGGGGAGGCCCGTGAGCTCGGTGCCGTTGAAGACGATGCGGCCCCGGTTGGGCGGCGTCAGCCCAAGGATGGAGCGAATGAGCGTCGACTTGCCGGAGCCGTTCGAGCCCAGGAGACAGGTGATCTTGCCCGGCTCGCCCCTGAGCGAGACGTCCTCGAGGACGTTGGCCTTGCCATAGGCGGTGTACACGCCCTCGACAATCAATGCGTTCTCGTCGCCGCCGCTCATTGGATCCCCAGATAGGCTTCCTGCACCAGCTTGTCCTCCGCTACTTCCTGATAGGGGCCCTCGCAGATCTTCTGGCCGAAGTTGAGGACCACGCAGGTATCGGTGATGCGCTCGATGACGCCCATTTCATGCTCGATGATGATGATCGTCAAATCCTCCAGGCGCCCCTTGATCTCGAGGAGATCGTCCATCAGCTCCTTCGTCTCGTCGTGGGTCATGCCGGCCGACGGCTCGTCGAGCAAAAGAAGCTTGGGGCGGCTGATCAGGGCGCGGCAGATCTCGATGCGCCGGCGGTCGATCATCGGAAACGTGCCGACCGCCTCGAACATGCGGTCGGCCAGGGGCGGGTCGAACACCTTCACCAGGTCCCGGGCGCGTTCGAAATTCTCCTCGAACTGCCGCTTGAAGTCCTTGCGCGCGACCAGGTTGAACCACAGGCCCTGGTCCAGCCGCATGTGATTGCCGACCATGACGTTGTCGAAAACGGACAACGACAACGACAGCCGCGAACGTTGGAAGGTACGGGCGATCCCGGCCCGGTAGACGGCCTGCGGCGAGAAATCCGTGATGTCCTTGCCGTCGAATTCCACGACGCCGCCGCTCGTCGGATAGATGCCGGTGACGACGTTGAAGAACGTTGTCTTGCCCGAACCGTTGGGGCCGATCAGGCCGAGGATCTCTTGCGGGCGGACCGCCATATCCAGCGAATCCACGGCGACCAGGCCGCCGAACCGCTTGCTCAGGTCGCGCGAAACCAGAAGGCCGTCCGCCGCGCCGGTCATTTGGGTTGCCACCCCGGCAGGTAGGTCCTGAGCGGCCGCGGCAAAAGGCCCTCGGGGCGGAACAGCAGGATCAGGATGACCATGGCGCCGAAAAGCAGGAACCGGTACTCCTGGATGACCTGCAGCTTCTCCGGCAGGATGATGAGAATCGTCGTCGCCACCACCAGTCCCCACGGATTTCCGATCCCGCCGAGCAGGATGATGGACACCAGGATCAACGAATCGCCGAAGGTGAAATTGGTCGGCGCGATGAAGCCAAGCATCATGGCGTAAAGGGCGCCGGCCACGCCGGTGAGGAAATTGCCCAGGGTAAACGCGGTGATCTTCCAACGCGTAATGTTGAGGCCGAAGCACGCCGCCGCCGTTTCGTCGAGGCGAAGGGCGTCCAGGTTGAGGCCGACCCACGAGCGTTCCAGCCGCCTGACGAAGGTGAAGGCGAGGGCGAGCACGATCAGCCCGACCACGATGTAGTTCACATAGAAGGCCACCTCGAAATCCTCGCCGATCTCGATGTTGTCGTTGAACTCCCAGCCGAGCACGTTCATGCCGTCGACGGGCAGGCCCTGGGGACCGCCCAGGGTGTCGTTGACCTCTAAGAAGATCTTGAACAGAAGGGCGAAGGCGATGGTCACCACGGCGGAGTAGTGGCTTCGGGTGCGCAGCACGGGCAGGATCAGGAGCGAGCCGATGACCGCCGCCATGACGCCGCCGGCGACGAGGATGAGAAGATGGGGCATAGCGGTGTGTTTGGTCAGCACCGCGGCCGTGTAACAACCGACGCCGAAGAACGCCGCGCCGGCGAAATTGAGCGTGCCGGCGTACCCGAACTGGAGGTTCAGCCCCAGACACGCGATGACATAGATGATCACCGTCGCCATCAGCAGGAGGACGAAATGGTCCTCGTAGAAAAACCCGGTCACCGCCAGGACCGCCAGGACGATGACCAAGTTCATGGCGTTTTCCCGTTCGGCGAAGCTGCGCCCGATGCGGGCCATGCCGCCGAACCGGGCGGCCGCAAGAACCACGATCACGCCGGCCACCAGGAGCGCGGCGATGGCGGCCTGGGATTCCACGGCGAGCAGCAGGATCACGTAGACCGTCACCGCCACGGCGCTGCCGATGCCGGGCAGCAGGACGGCGAACACGGCGCGCGCCTTGCTCATCGCGCTACACGCGCTCGCTGATCTTTTCGCTGATCAGGCCCGTCGGCCGCCAGGCCATGATGAGAATGATGACGCCGAAGGCGAACACGTCCTTGTAGGCGCTGGCAAAGGGCATGGCGAGGACGCCGATGGTTTGCAGGGCGGCAAACAGGAAGCCGCCGATGATGGCGCCGTAAATGTTGCCCAGCCCGCCGACGATGGCCGAGGAGAAGCCGATGACGCCGAGCAAAAGGCCCATGGCGAAATTGATCTCGCTGTAATACAGGCCGTGAAGGATGCCGGCGAAGGCGGCAAGCCCGGAGCCGATGGCAAAGGTCACGAGGACGATGAGGGTGAAGTTGATGCCCATGGTCTTGGCCGTTTCCTCGTCCTGGGCAACGGCGCGAATGGCCAGACCGAGCTTGGTCTTGTTGATCACCAGATGAATGCCGACGATGACCGCCAGCCCGGCCAGCAGCAGCATCACGCTGTCGACCCTGAGGGTGAAATTGCCGAAGGAATACGCCGTGGTGGGCAGCAGGGGCGGGAAGCGCTGGGGATTGGCCCCGAGCGGGTAAAAGAGCCGGATGGCCTCGTGCAGCACGGTCCCCAGCATCAGGGTCAGCAGCAGGGTGTTCAGGGCCGGCGCCGCCTTCAGCGGCAGCACCAGGTAGCGGGCGATCACCGCGCCAAGCGCGGCCATGCAGGTGGTCGCCACCAGCAGCACGATCACCACCTGCGCGGGGGCCCAGGTGATGCCGATCTTGCTCAGTCCCAGGTAGGTGGCAAGGCCGGTGAACGCGCCCACCGTCAGCACGTCGCCATGGGAGAAATTGATGATGTCCAGCACCCCGAAAAACAGGGTGAAGCCGACGGCGACGAGGGCGTACATCATGCCCAGCATCAAGCCGTTCATGACGTACTGGGCAAACAGCCCGACATCCATGGGATGAGCCTTATGGTCCGGAATTCGATAAAGGAGGCGTGGGCGGACGGGCGGACGGGCCAACGCCCGGCCGCCCGGAATCTGCCTCGGGTCTTACATGCCTTTCAGCTTACGCAAACCCTTGGCGTACTCGCTGTCCTCCCAGACCGTCCATTTGCCGTCCTGGGCCACGTACTTGGTGATCACCGCGATGGTGTTCTGGCCGTTGTCGTCGAAGTCGACCTTGCCGGTGATCGAGTCCGCCGCGTTGGCGCCCCTGACGTTGTTCAGGGCGTCGCGGACCTTCTTGCGGTCGGGCCCCACCGCCTCGATGGTGTCCAGGATCAGGGTCATGGCGGTGAAAGCGAAAGCGCCGTACGCCTCGGGAGGATCCGAATACCCCTGCTTGTTGTACTGCTCGAGGAAGAACTTGCCGCCCGGCAGCTTTTCCGTCGGCGCCCCTTCGCGGAAGGCCAGCACGCCTTCGGCCAGGGGACCGGAGCCCTTGAGGAAGGTATCCGAGACGATCCCGGAGGTGCCCTCCAACTGGGCCTTGAGGCCCAGCTTTTCCATCTGCGCGCGGATGCGCACGCCGATGGGCGTCAGGCCGCCGAAATAGATCACCTGCGGATTGAGGGACTTGATCTTGGTAAGCTCGGCCGAGAAGTCCTGCTGGTCCGACGTGACGCCGAAGGTGCCCAGGATCTTGCCGCCGTTTTCGGTCACGAACTTGCTGAAATATTTATTGTGGCCTTTGCCGTAGTCGGTGGTGTCGTGGATGATGGCCCAGGTCTTGTACCCCAGGCCGGTCATGAACTTGGCGGCCGTTTCGTTCTGGTTGATCATGGTGCCGTTGACGCGATGCACTTCCTTGTAATTGTTGCCGTAGGTGATGTCGGGAAGCACCGCGCCCCAGACGATGATCGGCAGGCCGAACTTGTGATAGACGTCGACCGTGGTGATGGCCACCGCCGAGCAGTAATGGGTGGCGGCGGCGATGACGTCCTTGTTGGCGCCCAGTTTCGTCGCCGCCAGGACGCCGATGTTGGGCTTGCATTCGTCGTCGAGCACGATGAGCTCGTATTCGTACTTGGCCTTGGCGTCGGCGTTGCGCAGGCGCACCGCCAGGTCGGCGGAATTGCGGCCGCCGATGCCGTTCGACGACGTGCCCCCGCTCAGCGGTCCGATGAAGCCGACCTTGACCTTCGGCTTGGCGTCGACCGCGGCGGACGACAGGCCCAACGCCAGCGCCGCCGCGAAGACGGCCACGTGGCGGAACCGTATTGCTGTCATGATGATACCCCTCCCATGGTGCGCCCCCGCGCGGGTTGCTTGGGGGCGGATGCGTTTTCGCCGCTTTTCCTCGGTCCGGCGGCGTTTCCTCGACGTCGGCAGATGCTAGGCAGTCCGCGCCGGCTTTGCAAGGGCGTCCCCGGCGTCTCCATCCCACCGGCCTGGCGGTCGCCGGGTGCGGGCGATTCCGGCCACGATGTGTTCGTCGGGGGACTTCCGGTATTTCCGGGCGCTGCCTTTTACCGTGTAAGGATAAAGAAGGGGTTGCCGCAGAACTGCCTGATTGCCCGGGAATAACCTTATCCCGCGCAAAGTTCCGGGGGCCGGGTCACGGCCCGGGGATCAGACACTTCCCTCGCGGGGATTGAAGATGCGCGGTGGCAACGGGGGCCTTTTCTGCGGCGGCAATGGCGGCGGGAAGATCTCGACGTTGAGATCGCCCCATTCCTCGAAGCTTCTCCGGTAAAACGGGTTCTTAAGGACGATCGTCGAATCCTGTCGCACCGCGTCGTCGACCGCGTCCTCGAGCCTTTCGGCCAGTTTCAGGTTCCACGGGATGACGTAGTAACGGGGCTCGACCGACCCGGCGAGACGCAGCCACAGATAGATCGATTCCCCTTCGTCCAGGCTGATGCCGAGCAGGACCGCCTTCTCTACGTTGCGCTGGTACCATTCGTAGCTCATCGGCTTGGGCTTGCTCAACATCTCGATCAACTGCATGTAGACAATGGGGATGAAGAGCGCGGTGATGGTGACCGCGAGCACCCTGACCCGGGTCGGCCGGGGGGCCCAGATGGCGATACTCGCAAGCGCCGCGGCGACTCCCGTCGCGCCGGCAAACACGTAGAACAGGATATCCATCAGTTCGTCCCCGTAATCAGCCGCCGTCGAAGGGTGCTGACGCTGCCCGGCACCAGGTCGCCGTCGGCGGTCAAGCGGAAGCGGAAGGCCGTCTCTTCCTGATTGTGCCGGCGCAGCTCGACGACCGTCTTCAGGATCTGCCGCGTGTCCTCCCACCCTTGCTTGACGCTGACGACCACATTCACGGGCACGGCGGTATTTGGCGGCGGAGGCCCGTACATGTGCACGTTGACGATGTATTCGCCCGGAGGGATGCCGCGGCTGTAGGAGACCTCGTAGTTCTTGTCCGTGGCGTCCCCCTCCGAACCCAGGTCATCCCTGAGCAGGTTGAAGGTGTGACCACCCAGGTTCCAGAAACCCACGGGCAACTCGCGCGGCGCTTGTACCCACAGGTCGACGTCCACGGGCAGGTCGGCCGGCCAATGGATTTCGACGATGACGTTGCCCGGAGCGATCTGTTCCTCGGCCTTCTTTTTCGCCGTGGTGATGTGCGGCAGCAGCATGATCACCATTGCCACGAACCCGATGAGCGCGAGGAGAATGACGTCGCGGAACACCGTTCCCCAGGTGTCCTCGTCTAGATAGTCGAGCTCCTGCACGGACTTATACCAAGGGGCGCTGATCATGGCCCATAGAGATCGCGTAGGCGGCTCGTCGGGCAGGAGGAAAGGTGCAGGCGATGCGGCGCATCGTCAAAACTTTTCGACGCCCTCCGACGGGCCGCATACGCGACCGGAACGGCGGCTTACCAAGGCTTTCGGACGGCGTCGCGCACGCTTCGCGATGCCCCGCATCGCCACAGCGCACGCTTAGGGCCGAAAACCTTGGTAAGCCGTCTCTATGGGCCATGATCAGCGCTCCTTGGTATTACCCCAGTTCCATGATCGTGGCGATGAGATCGACGGTCCCGGTCACCAGGATCCGGTAGTTGATGATGAGCCAGATGTAGAGCACGGAGCCGATCAGGGTTGTGTACATCGCCACCGACATCCCTTTGATGAGGGTGGAAATCATGGTTGCCACGTTCTCCACATCCGTGGCGGCGGCCGGATCGACCCCGGACAGCGCGATGATGAAGCCGATGACGGTTCCGATCAGCCCGAGGAAGACCAGCGAGTTGGCGATATGGCGTACGCCGGCGATCCGGTCGGTGAGCGTGAGCCGCAGAACGTCCCCTTGGATGGAGCGATTTTCGGGATTGGCACCCCGGGTGCGGCTCAGGTATCTGCCGGCCCGGGACCGGGGATCGGGTGTTCCGGCCTTCGCATCGTTCAGTTCCACGCTGTGGCGCCAAATCTTTGCGCCGCAAAGGACGAGCCCGTAAAGGAAGACGAGGAAGATGACCGCCGACAGCTCCATTAAATAGGCCGTGAACACCCCGTCGAGCCATCCCTGGAAATAGGCGGCGACCAATAGGGCGGTCGCCACGGTATTGACCAAGGCGAACCGAACGAAGAGCAAATATCTGTAAAGCAACTCGATGCTTCCCCTCTCGTCCCTGCGGGCTGTCGTCCCCTGTCAGCCGCCATTCACAAGACGGTTTGCAAAACCAAGGCCACGATAGCGAACCACCCCGCTCATTAGAAGCGAGTCGGTTATGTCCACCGCGGCACCGTCGGCCAGGCGGCACGAAAAGGAGAAGGAGCAGCGGCCGCGGACAGCGGGCCGCCAGGGGCCTTACGGCGGGCGTCCGGTTGCCGTCGTTTTGTGATACCCTTCTCCTGTCCGCGGTCCGCAGTGGGGCCGGGAAACGCCATTCCAGGGAGGACCCCGCCATGCCCGACGCCGACGGCGCCGAACTCGAAAAAACCGTGCTCCACGACTGGCACGTGGCGGCCGGGGCCAAGATGGTGGACTTCGGCGGCTGGCACATGCCGGTGCAATACCCATCCGGCATCATCCAGGAGCATCTCGCGACCCGGCGTCACGCGGGCCTTTTCGACGTCTCCCACATGGGCCGGTTCCGCGTCCGCGGCGCCGGCGCCGAGGATTTCCTGCTTGCCGCGCTGACCAACAACGCCCGTGCCCTCGATCCCGGGCACGCCCAGTACACGTTCATCGCCAACCAGGCCGGCGGCGCCGTCGATGACGCCTATCTCTACCGCCTGGGCGCGGCCGACTTCCTCCTGGTCGTCAACGCCGCCAACCGGGCGAAGGACTGGCAATGGCTGGAGGACCTCAAAGACGGCGACGTGGAGCTCGTCGACGACAGCGATGCCCTCGCCATGGTCTCGCTCCAGGGACCACATGCCTCGCAGTTGCTGGAGGACGTGATCGAAACCGTCGCGCTTCCGGAGAACAAGCGCAACCGGCTCGGCACCGCCACCTTCGACGGCCACGATGTCATTATCGCCCGCACCGGCTACACCGGGGAGTCGGTCTGCTTCGAGTTGTTCCCGGGGAGCGAGGTCACGGTCCGTTTGTGGCAGGCCCTGATCGACAAGGGGGCCCGGCCGGTGGGCCTGGGGGGCCGGGATTCGCTGAGGCTGGAGGCGGGACTTCCGCTCTACGGCCACGAACTCGGCGAGGACCCGGAAGGCCGGGAGATCCCGATATTCGCCAACGGGCTGGCCAGGTTCGCCGTGCGCCCGCCCGACGGCGGGGACTACGTGGGCCGCGCGGAACTGGAGAAACAGCGCGACGAGTTCATCCGCATCGTGCGCGGCGAGCTGACGACGCCCGTCGAGGACAGGGTGCTTCCCCAGGTGATCGTGCCCATAGCCGTCTTCGGCGGGCGCAAGCCCTTGCGCGCCGGGCACAAGGTCCGTTTCGACGGCCGCCCGGCGGGCTACGTGACGTCGGGCACCAGCGTGCCGTTCAGCCATTTCTACGGCCAGGGCATCACCGCCGCGCCGTCCGACGATCACGGCATGCGGCCCATCGGCCTCGCCCTCGTCCGCTCGGACATCCGCTACCGGGCCGACCGGCCGGTGGTGCTGGAGATCGAGGACGACCGCGGGAAGACCATGGCGGCGGAGCTGGTGGAACGCAACCTTTGGCCGGTGGCGCCCTACGGCCGGCCCTACACCGGCTTCCGGGCGCCGCCCGCCCAGGCGCGGGCCGCCGCCTCGGGGCTCGCCGACCGGGCGCGCCGCCTGGCCCGGGAGTCACGGGCCAATACCGGCTGGCGGCGGACGGAATGCATCAATCTCATCCCGTCCGAACAGCCGACGTCGGCGTTCGTCGACGCCCTCTCGGCCGCCGATCCCGCGGCCCGCTACAACGAGCACAACCGCATGAGGGCGCTCGGCCCCGATGCGCCGGACGTGCGCTACTACAAGGGCACGGCGTTCATCATGGACAAGGAGGAAGAGCTCAAAGCGGCGCTCCGCGCCTTCTTCGGCTGCGCCAACGCCGAGCCCCGCGTGATCAGCGGCCAGATGGCCAACGACACGGTCTACGACGCCGTCAAGCAGTTCAGGCACCGCCACCGCGCCGGCGAGGCGCCGCGGCTCATCGGCCGCATCCTCGTCCACGACCTCAACAAGGGCGGGCACCTGAGCGCCCAGCCGCAAGGCGCGCTCAAGAACTACGTGGCGATGGACGAGCGCACCGGCCGCCCGGCCGTGGAGCACTTCCCCCTGCAGGCGGACAACCCCCACCGCATCGACGTCGAGGCCGCCAAGGAGCTGATCGTGAGGACCCGGCCGGAGCTCCTGGTCTTCGGCCGCAGCGTCATCATCCACACCGAGCCGATCGCCGAGATCGCCCGGTTCATCCATGGGGAATTCGGCCGCGACAACCCGGCCCGGCCGATCATCCACTACGACGCCGCCCACGTGCTGGGCCTGCTCGGCCCCCACTTCCAGGAGCCCTTCGCGGACGGCGCCGATCTGGTCACCGGCTCCACCCACAAGACCTTCTTCGGGCCGCAGCGGGGCGTCGTACTGGGCAACTTCGAGCCCGGTTCCGTCTTCGAGCCGCTGTGGACCACCATCGAGTCCCGCGCCTTCCCCGGCCACGTCAGCAACCACCATCTGGGCACCATGCTGGGGCTCCTGGGCGCCACCTACGAGATGCTGGAGTTCAAGGACGACTACCCCAAACAGGTGATCGCCAACGCCAAGGCCTTCGCCCGGGGGCTCGCCGATGCCGACGTGGTGCTGGAAGGCGACG
>Ga0209997_10000159_pt1 | contig 20791 bp, 12 predicted proteins | sample CR04metaG_FD_182079 | JGI IMG/M metagenome (GOLD analysis project Ga0209997, IMG submission 182079) | Deep subsurface microbial communities from Mariana Trench to uncover new lineages of life (NeLLi) - CR04 metaG (SPAdes) (version 2) | ecosystem: Environmental > Aquatic > Marine > Ocean trench...
CTAGTTATATATTTAGCTGCTTTTAGACTATTAATTTTTATTGTTGATTTCCCTTCAATGTTTCTATCGGGTTCAATAGCCGATCCGGCAAATTTTTCATCTACTTTTGCTTGGGGATTGGTAAAATCACCAATTGAGTTTTTTATTACGAATTTATTTTTAGTGATAATCGGAATTCAAATATTCCGATATTGTTATCAATACTTGCAATCTGAAAAAACAAATCGTTGGTGGTTTTTGAATATACTTTCTGTACCTGCACTTCTAATTATTTTCTTTTTTTTATTAAGGGGATTAAGTGCCTCAATTAAAAGTGTTATTTTTGATTCGACGATAAGATATTTTAAAGACCCAACACCAGTTCCAGACGCTGACATTTTGTTTATGAACCTGAATGTATTAATGTTTGGTTTAGCTGTGGTGCTGGCAATGGCTGCGTTGGTAATACTGATAGGATTATTTTTGAAGGTAAAATCGCCCAAATATGATCTATTAAAATTTTCCATATATTTTATATCAATTCAAACACTTGCTTATTATTTTTTTGATTATCTGCCGGAACCGTTAATAAGTTACCCGATGATTTTTTTATTTCTCAGTTTAGTTCTGTTGCTGCTGTACGTTGCATATTATAAAGGGCAAAGTTTTTCCCAATTGCTGCTGTATACAACTGTAATATCTTCCATTATAATTGTGATTCTTATGAATTATTTTAATCTGCAATTGGAGCGACAATCACTAAAAACAGTTGCGTTTGAAATAATAAGGGCAAATGAAAACTTACTGCATTATATGAGCGATGAAACTTTAAACAAAGCATTAAAAGATGATGAATTAATGAATAGCTTTTTCAGATCAAATATTAATTATGATGCTGAAGCTTTTAGAGTTTGGAGCAACAGCCCGATGCAGCGGGAATCAATAAGTTCTGGCATATTTCTTTACGATATGAATAAAAGGGAGATCGGAAGTTTTTCAGTTGATTTGGAAAAGCAATACAACATATTCAATTACTTCGATATTATAGAATTAAGCGAAACAAATATTAAAGAGGTTGCCGATTCAATTGGCAGTGATGTAATTACTTATGTCGGAGTTATTCCTGTAGTGCGAAGAGAAATTGTTTCGGGATATATCGCGGCAGTTACCGAATTCAATATTCGTAATATTGGCTCAAAAAATATTCCTGATTTTCTCAAATCCAATAAAGCATTATTAGGAGCTGCTATTGATGCATCTTTACTAAAAATATTCGAATTTACCAACGGACAACTAACTCAAGTTTATGGTGATATTTATCCTTCGCGGGAACAAATGATACCTATTTACAATGCTAACTTTTCGGAGTTTAATGATGCCTGGATAAACTTTTCAATTTATGATGAAAACTATGTCGCCTATGTCATCAAGCTTTTTGAATATGGGGATGAAAGAGTTATTACCGTTGCTGCGAAGGAAAAAGAAATAACCTGGAACCTTTTTAATTTCTTTAAGATATTTTTGCTTCACACTATATTTATACTATTTCTGTTTGTTTTTCTTAAAGTCGCAAAATTGCTTAAAGTTCAGGCATCTTTTAGAATAAGATTGTTGTACGCATTTCTTTTGGTATCGATTGTGCCTTTAGCATTGCTTGCAGTTTATAACAGGGAAATAGTATCGGAAAGAAGTGAGAAAGCAATATTCACGGAACTAAGTAAGCGCTCGGATTACCTGGAAAATCATATTACTTCCCAGTTAGCAAAACATGAAGATAGAGAACTTACAACTGCATTCCGTAACGCAGGAAAGGAGTTGGATATTTCATTCGCTGTTTATCAGAATACGGATTTGCTGTACAGCTCTCGCGATGAACTTTACCGAACCGGCTTGTTCAATTACAAATTAAATTCAAAGGCGCATTATAGTTTAAACTATCTTAGTTACAGAGAGTATCTTACGAACGAAAACATTGATAAGTACACTTTTGATGCTTATTACAGAAAGATAAATATTGATAATGTTGTGCTTATCATTGGGGTAAATGATGCTTTCAATAAAATTAAACCAGCGTTTTCATCTGCAGATATTGATGTGATTTTATTCGGAATTTATTCTTTTGCATTAATTATAATTATCATTGTTAGCACTGTGTTTGCTAATCAAATATCTGCGCCGATAAGACGATTAACAAAAGCAACGGAGGCGGTTGGGAAAGGTGATCTGGATATCGAGTTGGAAAATAATGAGAAGGGCGAGATGAGAGATCTTTACAAAGGTTTTAATTTGATGACAAAAGAGTTGCAGAAAAATCAGATTGAACTTGCTGAGCTTGAGAGAGAAGGTGCATGGAAAGAAATGGCAAAACAGGTTGCGCACGAAATTAAGAATCCTCTAACACCAATAAAATTAGCCATTCAACAGCTCATCGCTTCTCACAAAGATAAGAGTAAAGACTTTGATAAAATATTTAAGAAGGTGACAAAAACAACATTGAATCAGATTGATAATCTTGGGCAGATTGCTTCAGAGTTTTCAAGTTTTGCAAAAATGCCAAGCATAAAACTTGAAAAATTAGATGTTGTTCCCATCATTAATGATACAACAAATCTATTTACGGATGATAAAATTAATATTGATTTTGATAGCGAAGCTTCTGAAGCAATTGTTGAAGCAGATACCTCGCAATTAAGAAGAATGTTGATCAATATGATAAGAAATTCTATTCAAGCCAATGCAACTGATATCACAATAAAACTAAAATCAAAAGATGATAATTATTCATTAATAATTGTAGATAATGGAGAGGGAATTAGTTATGAAATTAAAGATAAAATATTTGATATTAATTTTACCACTAAAGAGAAAGGCATGGGATTAGGTTTAAAATTAGCAAGAAGGTTTCTTGAAGGTGTGAACGGCAAAATACATTTGGTGGAATCGGGTTCTTCAGGTACTACTTTTGAGATTACAATTCCCAAATACAATTCACCCGCAAGCGTTTAGTGGAGAGAGATGCTGACTGAACTAACTCCTCAACAATCAAAGGCTCTCGATTTTAATCACTCAATTTCATTAAGAGCAAATGCAGGTTCGGGAAAAACTCTTGTGCTTGCAAAAAGGTATTTGCAAATAGCAATTGAAGGAGGGGTGCCGTTACATAATATCGCAGCAATTACATTTACTGATAAAGCTGCAGGAGAGCTTTATAAAAGAATTGCTGAGGAAATTGAGAGTCAAATTTATTCATCTACCCAAAAATCTGAAAGAATAAAACTAGAAAAAATCAGGCGCCAACTTGTTTCAGCAAATATCTCAACCATCCATTCATTTTGCATCAACATTCTAAAAGAATTTCCGGTTGATGCAGAACTAGATGCAAACTTCACTCCCATTGATGCCAATAAATCTTCTGAGCTGTTAGAATTATCTATAGAAGAAACCTTAAAGGAGAAGTTAGAAGATACAAGCAATGAAGAGATTAAATATTTGATAAGATTGTTTGGATCAAAAGTAAATTTAATTAAGCAGTTACGCACGTTGATAAATAACCGGAAGAATGTATTAAAATTAAAAAATAATATTTATAGTGATGATGCTGAAAAGATAGCCGGATATTTTAGAAAATCATTTAATAAATATTTCCAAATTATATACTTCCCTCAAGTGAAATCTTTGATGAAAGATTTAACAACAATAAATAATAAAGTTATTGGTGATGATCCTGCTAATGATTTAGCGAATAGAGTTGCTGATTCAATTCAGAAATTATCGAAAAGTTCAAAACCTGAAGATGTAATAAAAATTATTCATCAAATGATTGAATATATTATTACAACAGCAAAAAAGATTAAAAAAACCAACTACTTCTTGGGACAATTAAGAGACGGATGTGATAATGAAATAAATAATGTTGAAAATATATTAAATAATTTAAGCAACATTGAAATAAATAAGAGCACAAAAAATATTGAATATCAATTAGCCATAACGGGTAAATATTTAATTAATCTTTTTGATGACACATTGTTTATATATGATCAGAAAAAGATGGAGTTAAGCTTCCTCGATTACGAAGACATATTAATTAAAACAAGAACATTACTTCAATCCGAAAATGCTGCAAAATATTTATCAAATAAATTCAAATATTTAATGGTGGATGAATACCAGGATACTAACGAAATACAGTACGAAATATTTATGCCCATACTCGATTATCTGAAAAAAGGCAACTTGTTTATAGTTGGTGATGAGAAGCAAAGTATATATAGATTCAGAGAAGCAGAACTTGAAGTATTTAGAAAAACTAATTTAGATATTTCAGATAAAGATGGAAGCGAATATTTAATTACGCTTCCCGATAGTTTTAGGATGGAACCTGAAATCTGTCTTTTCACGAACGTACTATTTAAAAATCTTTTTCATAATCCAGATAAACTTTATAATGAAGTAGAACACTCAGAACTTATTTGTGCAAAATCTGAAAATACAGGTGGAAAGGTTTCTATTCTAATTGCCAAAGATAATTCTGATATAAGTGAAGCTGAATTGATTTCAAGACAAATATTAAGATTGCTTAACGAAAATTCTGAACTTGATTGGAAGGATACCGCAGTACTTGTTCGCAAAAGAAGTTCATTTAAGGAGTTAGAAAATCAATTTGTAGATTATAAAATACCATACAGAATAATTGGTGGACGAGGATTTTTCCAGAGACAAAGCATTTATGATATTTATAATTATTTTTCATTTCTTCTCGATACAAACAATGATGCTGCATTAGTTGGAGTATTACGCTCACCATTTTTTTCAATAAGTGATCTTAAAATATTTGAGATATCGTTGAACTATGGTCATTCTTTTTGGGAAAAAATGATCGGATCAAAATCAGATGATGAGAAAGTAGCTGCTGCGGTTAATCAACTAAGGCAATATCTGCTATTAGCAGGTAAGAAAGATTTCAATACACTTCTAACTGAAATATTTGAAACGACAAACTTTTTAACCGTGCTCGCTTCCCGGTCTGATGGTGAACAGGAATTGGCAAACATTGAAAAGCTGCAGAGAATCACCAATGATTTTTCAAATCAAGGATTCAAAACTCTTTACGATTATGTGAACTTTCTTAAAGATGCAATTACTAAACTTGATGAAGAAGCACAGGCAGGTTTAGCTTCTCAGTCAAATGCATTGAGTATTTTAACCCTCCACCAGGCAAAAGGGTTGGAGTACCCTGTTGTATTTCTCTATAAGTGTAATGAAGTTTCACAAAGGAATACGGTTAAATCAAAATCTATTTCTGTTGATAAAAATTTTGGATTACTGACAAAAGTGCCAGTTAATGGAGATTATTTCAATGATTATATATCTGTCCCTTTAATATCAGTTAGGAATTATATTGAAACAAAAAAAGAGTTGGCAGAAATAAAAAGGCTGTTTTATGTCGGGGTTACAAGAGCTAAACAATATCTTTTCCTATCAGCAACATTAAAGAAAAACAACAAATTTAATGCCTCAAGCTTTATGGGATTACTGATTGACGTATTGAATATTAATTTAGACTTGCATGAGTTTGTAATTGAAGATGATTTGAAATTTTTAATTAAAGAAAATAGCAACTATAAAAATATTAAGAAATTATATAAAACAATTATTCCTGTCATAAATGAAGTCGAATTATCGGAGGTAAGAGATAGTAATATCGGTGAACAAATTAGAACAAAAAACTTTTTGGTGAGAAAAATAGAAGATACTGGCAAAGGAGAAATTATTTCAGCTACAAAAGTGGCTTCTTACAGCCAGTGTCCGTTAAAGTATAAATTTATTTATAAATACGGTTATTCCAATCTTTACGATGATTTTCGGTCTTTTAGAAATAGAAATTATTATAAAAATAATTTTAATGATGATGTTGGTCAAGAAGATATTCGGAACGGAGATGAAGTTGAATCCCCGCTAATTATGAATGCTTCAAGTATTAAAGGACAAATAATTCATAAAGTTCTTCAAAATGAAATTAGCAATGATAATTTAGAAAAATATATTGATGATGAACTTGCTGCTGCTTATCCGAATTTTTCTGATTCACAGGAGACCAAAGAAATATTTGCAAAAACTGTTCTTGATATGTTAAATGGTTTTTATCATTCCGGTGAGTATAAATATCTAAGTAAATATTCCAGGTATAAAAATGAAACTGAAATTTACTTGAATGAAAACGACTACTATCTGTACGGAATAATTGATAAATTAATAATTACAGACGATAAATATATTATTGTAGATTATAAGACAGATGATATTGAGAAAAAATTAATTGAAAATAGAGCAAAATATTATTTAAATCAACTTAACTTTTATGTATATATTGTTAGTAAATTGCATATGGAATTTGATGAAATAGAAACACGTTTGGTATTTTTAAAGTTTCCTGATAACCCATTCGTAATAAATTATAACCGCAAAAATATTGAGGAAATAAGAAAAAATATTTTATTAATGATAAAGGGGATTTTAAGGGAAGAATATCCTAAAAATCTTTCGCATTGTTACGAATGTAATTTTTCAATAAATAATAAATGCATAATTTAACCTGATAAATTTTAATGCAGATAAAAGTTAAAACAATAAGAAACCTCGAAGTTATTGAGAAGGAAATAGACTCAATTTATTCTGGCGTTATGGTAGTACCTTTGGAAGAAGATTTTGAACAGATTGCGACAAATTTTGTTTATCATGACAAAAATATTTTCGTGTTTATTCAAAATAAAGAGTTGTATAAAAACTTAAAACTCGAGTCAATTGCAAAATTTACTGCTATAAAAGAAACTATGCACGGAAAGAAAAATAAAAGCGATAAAGAAAACATTTACAGTTTATTTTATATCTCGGTAAGTGGAATTATAAAAAATGTGCGTGAGAAAAAACTTATAAATAATATCAAACAAAGTTTTATACAAAAATATTCCGGTAGGCTTATTGAGTCCGATAGCAGATCAAAATCTTTTTCAAGACTTGTGTTCATAGACACTGAAGAATTAACAGCAACCGAAGAAACGGGAGTGTGAACGAAGTACTTCCCAAATGGTTTCGTTGAAGAGTTACAACATCTATAAAGGAGCAGCTTTTTGCTAAACTATATCTGGCTTTTATTAATAGTTTTAGGGATTGCTTCTGCGCTGTATATTGATCTTTCCGATCTTTCTTCAAATAAATATCACAACAATGAATCGTTTACTTTAACATTGGAATTTCCCTCTCCTGTGCTAAAAGATACTGATGCCATTTATGAAGGTGTTGCTGTCATTCGCGCAAAAGATTACAATTCTTTATATGGTGATTCTCTGGAAAGAGATTTTAATGTGCCTGTTATTTTAACTGTAGACGAGAAAGAAAATAAATCAAACCTATCATTAAAGATAAATGATTCTACTCCGGATCTTTGGAAAGAAATGGCGAAAGCATCAGGTAATGAAGATGAACTGGTTGCAGATATTAATTTTATACTTACAGATAATACATACAAGCTTAACGCTTCAATTATTATGGCGCCGGTTAGTTTTACGATGATGAGGAATGTAACCAATGAAGCTATCGTTAAAGCCGGTGTAGCTGTTAAAATAGCTCTGGGATTGATTGGAATAATGGCTTTATGGTTAGGTGTAATGAAAGTTGCCGAGGATGCCGGACTGATTGCTAAACTTGCAAACATGATTAAACCGATTACAAAAAAATTATTTCCTGAAATTCCGTCTGACCATCCTGCAATTGGCGCAATGTTAATGAATATATCTGCCAATATGTTAGGGCTTGGAAATGCAGCAACACCTTTCGGGCTTAAAGCGATGGATGAACTGGATAAACTGAATCCTGAAAAAGGAACTGCCACAAATGCAATGGTAACTTTTCTTGCAATCAATACTGCAGGACTAACCCTAATTCCCGCCACAGCAATAGCAGTGAGGGCTGCACAAGGAAGTGCAGATCCTGCTATCATAATCGGCACCTCAATCTTTGGGGCATCCTGTGCAACAGTAACAGGTATTGTTGCGGCAAAACTATTTGAAAAATTTCCAATCACTAAGGGAGAGTTTGGTAATTGGTTTAGTGAAAACTGGAAACTGCCTGCTGCAATTCTTCTGATTATACTTTTCTTCCTTATTGGTTCGGTTACAGGATTTCTAAGTGTTATTGCATCTGTTTTCTCATTCGTTAATCTTGAAATATTAAAAGATGTAATTCAGATATTATCTACTGTTGCCATTCCTTTTCTAATTTTGTTTTTTATCGGTTACGGTGCCATAAAAGGAGTTAAAGTTTATGAGCAGTTTGTTGATGGAGCAAAGGATGGATTCAATATTGCGATAAAAATTATTCCTTATCTTGTTGCTATGCTTGTAGCAATTGGAATTTTTAGAGCAGGAGGAGCATTAGATAATTTACTCATTCCGGTTATGAGAATCGCTACTGATTTTATTGGAATGCCTCCCGAAGTCCTCCCTATGGCACTTATCCGACCTCTCTCCGGAAGTGGTTCGTTGGGTGTTATGGCTGAAACAATGTCTGTTTATGGTCCTGATTCATTTATTGGTGTTCTTGTCTCCACTTTTTTCGGAAGTACGGAAACAACATTTTATGTGCTGGCGGTTTACTTTGGTGCAGTTAGTATTCGAAAAACACGCCACGCTGTTGTTGTTGGTCTTTTAGCAGATGTTGCAGGAATTCTTGGTGCTTTGTTTATTGTTAAACTTATGTTTAGCTGAAAGCATGAGTTTTTCATTCTCATTCCAATTCAAACCAATATAATTCATCAGGTTTATTTATATTCAAATTGTTGAATATCTAAAGGGTATTAGGTAATTTTATAGCAAATAAGAAAAAGTAAATGAGAATTAGAAAACTTAATGAAACCCTTGTGAAAGAAAAGTATTTTGGATCTTGCGACTGCAGGCATTGTAACCTCCTATGGAGATGTTCATTACGCAATTACTGAATATGGCGTTGCTCTTCTATTCGGAAAAAGTATTAAGGAAAGAGCTCTGGAGCTAATTAAAATTTCTCATCCCAGGTTCAGGGATGAATTAACTAAATATGCAAAAGACAATTACAAAATTTAATCTATCTTAAAATGATTGCTGTTATCGGGGACATTCACGGTTGTTATCATACATTAATAAAAGTATATGAGGAAATCAAAAGAATGTATCCTGATATACCCGTTTATTCTGTCGGCGATCTGGTGGATAGAGGTAATTATAGTTATGAAGTTTTGGAATTCATAAAACAGAATAAGATAAAGTTTACTGCCGGCAATCACGACTTAATGTTTTATTATTATGTAACCCAACCAACTAACCCTATCGGTAGACCCTGGATACAAAATGGTTCAGAAACTACACTGGAATCTTACAGCAATCATATGGCGGCTATGAGAGAGCATTTTGTAATTATTAAAAATGCCCCTTTGTTTTTTAATCTAAAAGATTGTTTTATTTCCCATGCAGGTATTTCCAGCTACTATCATAAAGCTTTTAAGAAAGATATTTTTTCTGATAACGCTAAAATTAAAAAATTATTAGAGCAGGAATTAGATAGTTCTCATGGTGTTATCTGGACAAGAGATGAACTGATAAATTTAGACAAAATGCAGATTGTTGGGCATACAATAGTTAAGGATTTATACCATAATAAAAAAAGTGATGCCCTTTACATCGATACTTCTGCTTTTGCAGGAAACAAATTAACTGCAGTTATAATTGATGATAACAAGTTAGTTGAAAGTATTTCAATTGCTACAGTTCCGATAGATGTAGCATAAGTGAAACTGCAGCCGAAAAAAAATTATATTGTTGTGAATTGCTTTTGACATTATTAAAATAAAAAAGGCGAGTATAATAATACTCGCCTTTAATCCTTAGTTAAACTTAGGATAAGTTTCTTGGATGGGAATATTAATACATTCCACCCATATCACCCATTCCACCACCTGGCATTGCTGGCATAGCCGATGATTCATTTTCTTTTTTCTCAAATACAACTGCTTCAGTTGTGATTAAGAGCGAAGAAACAGAAGCAGCATTTTCAAGTGCTGTTCTTGTAACTTTAGTAGGATCAATTATTCCTGCTTTAATAAGATTTTCATACTTTTCAGTAGCAGCATTAAATCCAAAGTCATCCTTACCTTCCAATACTTTCTGTAATACTACAGATCCTTCAAGACCGGCATTATTAACAATTTGTCTCAACGGTTCTTCAAGAGCTTTCTGTATTATTTTAATTCCTGTAGTTTGATCCAGGTTTTCACCTTTAAGCTTATTGAGTTTTTCTATTGCTCTAACAAAAGCAACACCACCGCCTGCAACCAAACCTTCTTCAACTGCGGCTCTTGTAGCATGCAATGCATCTTCAACTCTTGCTTTCTTTTCCTTCATTTCAATTTCGGTAGAAGCACCGATTTGTAGCACTGCAACACCACCGGAAAGTTTTGCCAATCTCTCCTGAAGTTTCTCTTTATCGTAATCGGATGTTGTTTTTTCAATCTGTGCTTTTATTTCATTAATTCTTTTCTTTATATCGTCAGTCTTTCCTGCTCCTTCAATTATAGTAGTATTATCCTTATCGATAACAACTTTCTTAGCAGTGCCGAGATAAGAAACTGTAGCATTCTCAAGTTTAAAGCCGAGCTCTTCAGAAATAACAGTAGCTGATGTAAGTACAGCGATATCTTCAAGCATAGCTTTTCTTCTGTCACCAAAACCAGGTGATTTTACTGCAGCAACTTTAAGTGTGCCGCGTATCTTATTAACAACAAGAGTGGCTAATGCCTCACCTTCAAGGTCTTCTGCTATTATCAACATTGGTTTTCCCTGCTGAGCAATTTTTTCTAGAACAGGAAGCAAATCTTTCATTGCAGAAATTTTCTTGTCATGGATGAGTATCATCGGATCTTCGAGAACTGCTTCCATATTTTCAGTATCTGTTACAAAGTAAGGTGAAAGATATCCACGGTCAAATTGCATACCCTCAACAACTTCTAATGCAGTTTCAGTTCCTTTAGCATCTTCAACAGTAATAACACCGTCTTTACCTACTTTATCCATAGCGTCTGCAATAAGATTACCAATAGTCGAATCATTATTTGCAGAGATTGAACCAACCTGTGCGATGTCTTTTCTTCCGTCAACATCTTTGCTGATTGATTTCAAAAACTTAACAACTTCTGTAGTTGCAAGGTCTATACCTCTTTTAAGGTCCATTGGGTTTGCTCCTGCTGTAACGTTTCTTAAACCTTCTCTGTAAATTGCCTGCGCAAGAACAGTAGCAGTAGTAGTTCCATCACCAGCAACATCACTTGTTTTAGAAGCAACTTCACGCACCATCTGAGCGCCCATGTTTTCAACAGGGTCATCTAATTCTATTTCTTTTGCTACGGTTACACCATCTTTTGTTATTGTTGGCGCACCAAATTTTTTCTCAAGTATTACATTTCTACCTTTTGGTCCTAATGTAACTTTAACAGCATCAGCAAGTTTATCAACACCGGTTTTTAAACCGCTGCGTGCTGCACTGTCAAATTCTACTAATTTTGCCATAATATTTCCTCAGTTTTTATTTTTGTTATTTGGTTATTACACAATTGCGAAAATGTCACTTTCTCTCATTATCAAATACTCATCACCGTCTATTGTTACTTCAGTACCGCTGTATTTTCCGTAGAGAATTTTTTCTCCCACTTTCACTTCCATCTCTACAATCTTACCATCATCCGATTTTCTACCCGGTCCGGCAGCCACTATGGTTCCTTCAACAGGTTTTTCTTTAACAGTATCCGGTAAGATTATCCCTCCTTTTGTTTTTTCTTCAGCTTCCATTGGTTTAACTACAATTCTGTCGCCCAATGGTTTTATTTTTAATTTGCTCATTACTATCTCCTGATGTTTTTGATTAATAAATTGTTAGCACTCTTAAAAGGCGAGTGCTAATATAATATTGGCAAGAGTTTTTGTCAAGTCAATAAATCACGTTTTTTGCTAAAAAAGCAAAAATTTTGCAAATAGTAACTATTAGATTATATATTTACATTTTAGATTCATCTGTTTATAATTTTAAATTAGGGTCAGATGGAACTCGTCCCGATCCATCGGGTCTCGTTTCCGAAAAGAATAAAAAAGATTTGAATGAGTGATAAAAAACTAAATATAAAAAAAGAACTGCAAAATCTTAAAGCGATTATTTTAGGAATGGATAGAAAAGTTTTAGTGATTTTTCTTTCAGTTGCGGTTCTTCAAACAATATCCTGGTACATCACTTCACGCAGGTTTTTCCGTGTTAATATATTGCCTTCCTACCAGTTTGAACCGGATATTTATCTGATTGAATATCTCTTTTGGTTTATCGGTGATTTTATAACATTTTTTGTCCTGCCGTTTTTTATAATTAGATTTTTCTTAAAAGAAAAGATTACCGCTTTTGGTTTGAAGCTTGGTGATTGGCGGGTTGGATTAAAAATATCTGTACTTTTATTTTTACTAATGCTTCCGCTTATCTGGATTGTATCGGCATCTCCCTCCTTTACTGCAAAGTATCCTCATCTTCTTTCGTTAAGAGAGGTATGGAGTAAATTTTTTATTTACGAAGTTGGGATGTTAATTTATATGTTTGCATGGGAGTTTATTTGGCGCGGGTACATGTTATTTGGTTTGGAAGAGAAGTTTGGATATTATTCGGTGCTAATTCAAATGATTCCATTTTTAATTTTACACAATGGTAAACCTTTACCCGAAACTTTCGGGGCTATTTTAGGTGGGATCGCACTAGGAATTTTAGCATTCAGAACACGATCATTTATTTATGGTGTAATTGTTCATATGGGTATTATGTTTTCGATTGACTTTATATGTACTTTAAGATTTCGTGTAAATGATTATGGTTTGGGGATTAACACTTTTATAAATCTTATTAAAGAAATATTTTAAGGAAGAAAAGTATGAGACTCACATTAAATGTAGATCACATTGCAACATTAAGAAATGCAAGGGGAGAAGATCAACCCGATCCTGTTACAACAGCATTAATTGCCGAAGAAGCCGGTGTGGATGGTGTAGTCGTACATCTAAGAGAAGATAGAAGACACATAACCGAACGAGATGTAAGATTGCTGAGAGAACTTGTAAAAACAAAACTTGATCTTGAGATGGCTGCGACCGAAGAAATAATTAAAATTGCTTGTGATATTGGTCCGGAATTAGCAACTTTAGTTCCTGAAAAAAGACAGGAACTTACCACCGAAGGCGGATTAAATGTTATCGATAATATTTCTTTAATTAAGGATACCATAACTGAACTGCATAATTCAGATATTGATGTTTCCCTTTTCATTGAACCTGAACTAACACAGATTGATACAGCAGCAGAAATTGATGCAGACATTATTGAGATACATACAGGAATTTTTGCGAACGCAGTTAGTGAAGAAGAGCAAATTGATGAACTTGAAAGAATCAGAGCCGCAGTTATTCATGCAAAAAAATTAGGGCTGGGTGTAAATGCGGGTCATGGTTTGAATTATCAAAACATAAAAATATTCAGGGAAGTTGCTGATATTGATGAAGTAAGTATCGGTCATTCAATCATTGCCAGAGCAGTAACTGTGGGAATAAAAGAAGCTGTGCAGGAAATGATACGGCTTATCAAAAGTAAGTAATAAACCAAGTTCTATTTATGCTTCTTTAAAATGTATAAGATGCGGTTTCCCTAAGGGATAGACGTTGAAACCGATTTCAAAAAGTTTTTGATGATCTAATATATTTCTGCCATCAAAAATAAAAGCCGGTTTTTCCATCTCCTCATAAATTTTTTGGTAATCCAAATCCTTGTATAAATCCCATTCCGTTAGCACTGCAATTGCGTGCGATTTATGTGCAGCTTTATAAGGGTCTTCTTCATACTCGATTAAATTATTATAATCTTTTAAATCCATCTTCGCATTTTTTAATGCTTTTGGATCAGATATAACCACGTGCGCTTTTTCTTCCAATAATTTTTTCGTTATGTAAAAAGCTGGAGATTCTCTTGTATCACTCGTGTTAGCTTTAAATGCAAATCCAAAGAGTGCAATTCGTTTATTAGTAATAGTGTTAAACAATGCACTATTAATTGTTTGCACAAATCTGTTTTCCTGGTAATCATTTATTTTCACAACGCTCTCCCAGTAAGAAGCAACTTCAAATAAACCAAAGGTCTCGCAAAGGTAAACGAGGTTGAGAATATCTTTTTTAAAACAGGAGCCGCCGAAACCAACGCTTGCATTAAGAAATCTATTACCTATTCTTGAATCCTTTCCAATCGCATAGGCAACTTCACTTACATCAGCATCTACTTTTTCACAAAGTGCAGAGATGCTGTTAATAGAAGATATTCTTTGTGCAAGAAATGAATTTGCAACAAGTTTCGATAATTCGGCACTCATTAAATTGCTTGTGATCAATCTATCGCGAGGAATCCAGTTCGCAAAAATTTCAACTATACTTTCTCTTGCTTTTAATCCGCTCTCAGTTTCTTTAGAGCCAATTAAAACACGGTCAGGATTTTCAAGATCTCTTATTGCAGTTCCTTCCGCTAAAAATTCAGGGTTAGAAACAATATCAAAATGCAAACCTTTATCATTAGTACTTAAAATTCTCTCCATAGCAATAGCAGTTTTAACAGGAAGCGTGCTCTTCTCAACAATAATTTTATCAGATTCAGAAGCACCACGAATATCTCTCGCACATTTTTCCCAATATTGCAGGTCGGCACTTTTCCCCGCGCCTTCACCGAACGTTTTGGTAGGTGTATTAACAGAAACAAAAATTATTTCCGATTCTTTAATATTTTTTTCTAACTCAGTTGTGAAGAAAAGATTTCTTCCGCGTGCTTGTTTTACTACGTCTAATAATCCCGGTTCGTATATCGGAAGTTCATCACTTTTCCAGGCATTAATTTTATCTTCATTAATATCAACAACAGTTACTTTATACTGAGGGCATTTCGCTGCAATCATTGCCATGGTTGGTCCGCCAACATAACCCGCACCGATACAGAGTATTCTTTTAGTAAATTTTTCTTCAGCCATTAAGTTTTTCTCCAAAAAAGTGGTAATTCAAAAATAGAAATCACATTCATCCAAAATTATGCCGATTAAAGCCCAAATTTTACCGAGATTTTTTGTTAATTAAAAATTTTTTGGTAGGCATACAATGCCGTTAATCACTAATCCAAATTCCTCAAAACATTAATATTCTTTATCTCACCTGCAATAACTAAAGTATCCTCTTCTTTAATTACATAATCGGGGTTTGGTATTGCTTTTATCGTCTCTCCTCTTTTTTCTTTTGTTTTAATTGAGAGTACATCAACACCGTATTTTGCTCTTATGTCTAAATCTCTAATAGATCTTCCGATAAAAGATTTTGGCGGAGCAATTTCGTTTATGGAATATCCTTCCATAAAATGGACCTGCGGTTCATCTTTTTTCATCGAAATACTACTGGCAAGACTCGAAGTTATCTCATTTCTTTCAATTGCTTTGTGGTATGCATCCAATATTTCTTTTCGCCGGATAAAACCGATAATTTTATCAGAACCTTTCTTTTCAATTACAGGAATACCTTCATATCTTGAGTAACGCAATTTATCCATAGCAGTACCGCAATTATCATCCGGCGTAATCGTATCAAAATTTGTATTTGCAATATCGCCAGCTATTAAAAGGTTTTGCAATGAATCCTTTTCAAACAAATAATCTTTTATATCATTAAGTGAAATTATTCCAAGGATTCTTCCGTCTTCAGTTAACACAGGAAAATCAAATTCTTTACCGCTTATTACGCTATTTACAACCTGGCTGAAATTATCCGTAGCATTTATCGATTCAAATTCAGTGCTGTAAACATCCTTAACATCAATGGAATCCATTACATTTGTTTCTACACCTTCCTTAATTCCGATATTTCTTAAGAGTAATTTTAAAGTGTAAATGGATTCTCTTGAAAATCGCGCAGAAAGAATAGTGCTGATAATGCAGGTTATCATAAGAGGCAGGATGATGTGATAATCATTCGTAAGTTCGAAAACAATAATTATAGCTGTTATAGGTGCACGGGTTGTACCTGCAACTAAGCCGCCCATAGCAACTAGCGCGTAAGCACCCGGTGATGCGGTGATATCGGGAAAGTACTGATGTACAAATGAACCGAAGAAATAGCCAAGCATAGCACCCATAAATAATGAAGGTGCAAAAATACCGCCCGAACCGCCGGAGCCAAGAGTAAGTGAGGTTGCAAGAATTTTTATAAACACTAACGCAAGTGCAATATACCATATCATATTACCGAATAATGCATTGTTGATCGTATCGTAACCGACTCCCATTATCTGCGGAAAAGTAAGAGCAATAATACCAACGCCCAATCCGCCGAGAACAGGTTTAAGGTACTCTGGAAACTTTAACTTGTTATCAAAATAATCTTCGGAAAAATATAATGCTTTTATAAACAGGTAAGATACTACTCCACTTAATGCACCGAGTATAAAATAAAAACCAATTTCATACGGTGATATCAATTCATACTTTGGAACAATGAATGCTGCAAAATCTCCTTCAAAACCTCTGGAAATTACGGTTGCCATTACAGATGATATAACTATTGGTGAGAATTGCGCAACAGCAAAATCCATCAGTATAATTTCAACCGCAAACAGAGCGCCTGCAATGGGTGCATTAAACGCGGCGGCAATTCCTGCCGCGGCACCACAGGCAACCAGGGTTTTTAATCTCCTGCTCGGAACTCGAAAGAACTGTCCGATTATTGAGCCGATACTCGAACCAATTTGGATGATTGGTCCTTCCCTCCCAACCGAGCCCCCAGTTCCAATAGTAATTGCAGATGCAATTGTTTTTATAAATGCTACTCTTCCGCGAATTACTCCTCCCTTTAACAATATTGCCTGCATTACTTCCGGAACACCATGTCCCTTTGCTTCAGGAGCAAAGAAGTGAATGATCGGTCCAACGATCAAGCCACCTATTATTGGAATTAAAATTATCCAATACCAGGAAGTGCTCATTATGTTTTCTAAGAGGTTTCCATCACCAGTAAAAGAAATATTTGAGATTGCCTGAATTAATGCGCGAATACCAATAGCTGCAAAACCTGCAAGCACACCTATGATAATAGCAATTATTATCATGAAGGTATGCTCGGTTAAACGTAATCTCTCTAATAAAGCAAGAGTTTTATTTGAGATCAGGTTAAATGATTTCTGTATGGATATTTTTATCACTTTAAGATGTATTGTTCAAATTATTTTAAGCTTTATTCTGTATAAGAATTGATCACTTTTACGATTGCACTCTCGCATACTTTACAGAAAGGTTTATCACCTTTTGAAAACATAATACAATCAAGCATTGGTCTGTACATTCCTTTCGGAACATAACCAGCACCTTCAAATGCTCCTACTATTCCAAAGTATTTACTGTTTTGCAAGTATGAATCAACCTTATCGGCGTGCAATTTATCTTTAAAATCATATTCCTGTTCTGCCTCAGATATATCCTGCACAGATGCATGATTCTTCTTTAGGTTTGCAATTTTATCATTTAACTCTCTGCGCTCTTTCTGCCATTTATAATCCATCGAATCATAATCTGCTTTTTCCCATGGTGTGGGAATTTCATTTCCAACGTTTACAAACTCTTTCCATTTTAATTTTTGCGGATCAAGCAGCGCGGTTATATTCACTTCAACCGGTTCAACACCCGGAAGATAAAAATCGTTATAAGCTGTGCTTGAAGTATAATATTCATCTGCTAATCCCGTAAATGAATGACCGAACTCGTGTAGGAAAAGATAATCCTTCCATTGGTTATCGGAAGTAAAAGTACAGAAGAAATTATAAATACCTCCGCCCCCGTATCTTTTATGATTTACCATGATGTAGATAGCATCATAAGGAACATTTGCAGCAATGTCTCTTAATGTTTTGTTATCTTCTGTTAATAAATATCTTTCCGAACCAAGTGAATTAAAAGTACAGTTTAATACAGTGTTCTTAAATATGCCTGCTCGTGGTTCATCAACGCCGTTTTCAACTGAGGGTTTGAAGACCCCGTAAATATTAAATTTATTTTCGTTTGATTTATATGGTTCCTGACTAAAAAAAACATCCTGAAAATATCCAAGGTCTGCTAAAAACTTATCCTTATCCAATCTTGTATATCCTTCGGCAACAATAGCTACATCAACTCTTTTGTGAGGATCACCGTTCTTATCGGTTTCAAAAACCATAGTCATTAGATCGACCAGGTCATCTCTTCTAATATTAACATCATCAGGATCAATTTCCCTGGTGAAGAATTCGATTAATTTGTTTTCTTTGTTTCTTCTTTCAATTGTAAATAATATTTTTACTTTAGGATATGGAATTAAAGCAGATTCGTGATAGGTTTTTTTGATTCCATCGAGTGCTTCCGAGCTGGTTTGATATTCACCAAAATAACTGTCGAATCCTTTCGAATAGATCAACTCTTCGGAATTCTTATCGTAAATTTTAACATAATATCTTCCAACATTAAATTCATCAATCAAGTGCACTCTGCTGCCAGCCCAAATACCATACTTATAAATTTGATCTATGGTTATAATTTCTGTTTGAGCATCGCCAATGTGGAAGTAATCAACCCGCATTGTTTTATCGATGAAGAAGTCATCAAATTTATCAAAAACCTGGGCGGACAAACTCAAATTACAATTTGCAATAATTAGCAAAAATAGTGCAGTAATTCGCATTTCAAAACCTCCATTAATGTGAGAAAAATTTTACACATCGTAAATCTAAATTAACGATAGAATTTTTAATTAATACTATTTCTTATCATAAATATAATTATTCATTTATTTAATTATATATTTTTTATAACAGAATTCTAAATCTCTATTTCTGATACTTTATGTAAGATAAATAAAAATTTATGCCCTAATAAGTTTTTCTAATTTTAAACCCCTAATTTAGTAAACCTAATTTTTTAGAACATTTAAAAAATAATTTATACAATTCACCCGAAATAAAGGAGATGTTTTCATGGCTCGAAAGAATGTCTTAATAATGGGAGCAGCAGGTCGAGACTTCCATAATTTTAATGTTTTCTATAGAGATAATAAAGATTATAATGTAGTTGCATTTACTGCTACACAAATTCCTGATATTGATGGAAGAGTTTATCCAAAGCAATTGGCAGGTAAACTTTATCCAAAAGGAATAAAAATCTATGAAGAAAAAGAACTGGAAAAACTAATTAAAAAATTAAAAGTAGATGAAGTTGTTTTCTCATATTCTGATGTTCAGTTTGAATATGTGATGACAAAAGCTTCAATCGTTAATGCTTTAGGTGTTTCTTTCCGATTGCTTGGTGCTGATGAAACACAGGTTAAAAGTACGAAACCGGTTATTTCGGTTCTTGCTGTAAGAACCGGCTGCGGTAAATCTCAAACTTCAAGAAGAATTGTTGAAGTTCTAACTGCCGCAGGAAAGAAAGTAGTTGCAATTCGTCATCCAATGCCTTATGGAGACCTTGTTAAACAAAAAGTTCAGCGCTTTGCAACTTATGCCGATCTTAAAAAACATAAATGTACTATAGAAGAGATAGAAGAATACGAACCGCATATTGCGCGCGGTGGAGTTATTTATGCCGGTGTTGATTACGAAGCAATACTAAGAGAAGCTGAAAAAGAAGCCGATGTTATTCTATGGGATGGCGGAAATAATGATTTCTCATTTTATAAATCCGATGTTACGTTTACCGTAGTTGATCCTCACAGACCGGGACACGAAATGTATTATTATCCCGGCAACACTTCACTTAGAATGGCTGATGCGGTCATCATAAATAAAATTGATTCTGCTGATTCGGATGATATTTTAGATGTAATAGATAATATTCAGGAAGTTAATCCAAATGCTACCATTATTGAAGGTGCATCTCCTGTTACTGTTGAGAAACCAAATTTAATTAGAGGTAAGCGAGTGCTCGTGGTTGAAGACGGACCAACATTAACTCACGGAGAAATGCAGTACGGTGCAGGAACGGTTGCAGCACAGAAACTCGGTGCAAAAGAAATTGTTGATCCGCGTCCTTTTACAGTTAAATCAATTACAGCTACTTTTGAAAAATATCCGAACATTGGTGTTTTGCTTCCTGCAATGGGTTACGGCAAAGCACAGATGAAAGATCTTGAAACAACGATCAACAAAACTAAGTGTGATTCTGTTGTTATCGGTACTCCGATTGATCTTGGGAGATATATTAAGATAAACAAACCTCACACGAGAGTTAAATATGATCTTCAGGAAATTGGTGCTATAACTGTTGAAACAGTTTTGAGAGAGAAGAAGATTATAAAGTAAAAGTTTCTTCCCTTCATTTTTATAAAAGAGTTATCACGAAGGTGGCAACTCTTTTTTTATTACTAATTGTAAAAGTTAAGATGCGGGACAACTTCTTCCACACACATTTTCCCTTGCTTCAAATGTGCTGCTAATGTTATATTGAGATCAATAATTATTTCTCAAAAAAAAGAATAATTCATTTATGCAAAAGCTAATAATATTTTTCTTGTTTACTTTAAGCAGCGTCGGCTATGCACAAGATTTTGATAAACTCGCTAATGCTGTTGTTGATAAAGATCTTATCACGTTGGATAGTTTGCTTCAAACCGGAATAGATGTAAACATAACAGAAGAAGACAGAGGTGCTACCGTACTTCTGATT
>Ga0209997_10000160_pt1 | contig 20758 bp, 30 predicted proteins | sample CR04metaG_FD_182079 | JGI IMG/M metagenome (GOLD analysis project Ga0209997, IMG submission 182079) | Deep subsurface microbial communities from Mariana Trench to uncover new lineages of life (NeLLi) - CR04 metaG (SPAdes) (version 2) | ecosystem: Environmental > Aquatic > Marine > Ocean trench...
CTCCAAAATTATTTTTTATTTTAAGATAATTTTCAATTTGTTCTGTTTTATAACCTGTACAAATAATAATTGTGTTAACTCTAAATTTTTTTAAATAACGAATTTGCCATTCAATAATTGGAATATTATCTAACGGAATTAATGATTTAGGAACATAATCAGTTATTGGTTTTAGCCTCTTTCCTCTACCTCCTGCTAAAATGATTGCGTTCATATTTTAGAAAAACTCTGTCAGCCATTAATACTTTTTAAAAAATATCTATTGTTGCAACACCAAGATAGTATCCTAGAATGGTTAGCAATATACTCCATGAACAGGAACCAATGAATGTAAATATCAAAAATTTTTTTGGATTCATTCTAAAAATTCCTGCAGGAATTGAAACAAGCTCTCGAATACCTGGGACTAATCTTCCAAGTAACACTGATTTGTCACCATATTTTTCAAACCATTTATCGGCTTTAGTTAATTTGTCTGGATTTATTTTTGCATACTTCATGTATTTTGCTAAACCAGTTCTTCCAAGTTTTAATGCGATAAAGTATATGATAAATGCCCCAAGGGTAGCTCCTGCTCCTCCAGTAATACCTACTCCAAAAATATGAAAGAATGACATTTCATTTTTTAACACAATATATCCTGCCAAAGGAAATACTGCTTCGCTTGGAATTGGTGGAAATATGGTCTCAAGTAATGCTGCAAGAAAAACTCCTGGATAGAGATTATCTGAGACTAAAGCAATTACCCATTCTATGAACGCCTGTATTTCTGTCAACTATGTTTTGGTTCCGTCAAGTAGTAATGTAATTCGGTATAGCATTCCACACAATAATCATTATCGTTAGTATGTTCGCATTGATGGATTTTCTTTACGTTTTTTCCACATTTTGAACAAACTTCCATAATAATTCAATTGTTAAGATTTTTTTAATTTTATTGCGCCTAGTGCGACGACGAGTATTCCTCCAGCAAACAATGGCGCTGCTCTTTCCATTATGCTTCTTCCAGATTCTAAAGCCTCTGTAGAAGGTTCCAATACAAATAATGCAATTCCTCCAACTATAATTAACATTCCACTAACTATCAACATTATACCAAGCTTACTTGATTTTTCTTTTCTTGAAATGAAAAATGAAATAATTGGCAAAATTAATGCAGGCATTCCTAATCCAATACCACGTGCCATAGCATCAGATCCAAGAAAACCTTCTCCAGCTATTTCATTTACTGCAACATCTAGTGCATAAATAACTAGTAAAGCAATCGAAATTCCTGTCATAATCAAGGCTGCCTTTAACATGAATTTGCTGACTTTACATTAACTAATAAATCATGAACATATTTTTTTTTATCCTTTGTATTTGATTTTAAGAAATGAAAGGTGATCTGTTTTTAAAATGACGTTATTATTATCTAGAATTACTAATAGTAAATTGAATTGATTAGCTTGCTATACCAAGATAGGGTAAAATTAGGAATATCATATCATAATGTGTGTTCTCCAACACGAACATTTTTTTCAAGACAATATAGAAGAATTACCCTTGAATTCACAAATTTTTTGGTAGTCTTACTAGAAAGGTAGTTGGGTTATTTTTTACAGTTATGCTACCTCCATGTTGTTCGATAATACTTTTACAAATTGAAAGACCAAGTCCTGTACCGATTTGTTTTGTTGTAAATAATGGTTCATAGATTTTGCCAAAATTTTCTGGATCAATTCCAGGCCCAGAATCTTCAAAAGCAATTAGCACATCTTGAACATTATCAATTATACGTATTCTTACGTCTCCTTTGTTTTCTACTGCTTGGATTGCATTTAATAATAAATTTGTAAACACTGCTTCAATTTTTCTATAATCACAGTTAATTCTAACATTTTCTTGTTCTACAATAATTCTTACATTGTTTGGAATAGTAATACTGTCTTTTACTATATTAATAATATCTAATACAGAATATGGTTGAAGTTTTAATTCAGATGTTCTTACAAAGTCCAGCACATCATCAACTTGATGTGACATTCTATTCATCGCTCTACGTAATCGTCCATAGTATTGCAGTTTTTCCTCAATCTTTAATTTTGGTTTTGATTCCATTATTTCAATTGTATTTTTTATTGTAGATAACGGATTTCTTAAATCATGAGCCATTCTTGATGCAAGCTCACCAATTATTGAAAGTTTTTCTGATTTCATTAATTCACTACTCTTCTCATCTACTTGTCGAGTTAAATAATCTCGTTGAAGTTCAAGCTCTTTTTCTTTTAGTACAACTTTTTCTAGATTCTTACGAAGATCTATAGTTAATTTATTATTTTCAACTTTATGTTTTTGTAGTTGTTGATTTGATTGTTCAAGCTCGTCATTTTTTCTACTAAGTGAAGAAATCAAATCTTGTAAAAATGTAATTTTTTCTTTTAAATCTGTATTAATTTTAATTGCCCCACCAAACTGTTCACTGGTTTTAGAAGCAAGTTCTTGAATTTGTGCTGCTCTTTTTTCTAAATCTAATTTTGCATCATCTAAATCTTTTAGTGCTCTTCCTTTAAACCCCATAAATTCTTCTAATAAATCAAAATCCGATTTTGAATCCTCTAACGATGTAATATTATCTTCCGATGATGATTCCAATTTTACTATTATTTTTTGTTAAATAGTTGGTATTATCTTGTGTTTGTTCGATTGAAACAGACTCTTTTGAACTTTTAAATATTTTTAAATTGACGCAAAGAAATTGAATATCGCATCTCCGTATACTAATTGTACAATAAATCCTGCAGTGATAAACAACATGTAAGGAACTCCAGGGGTTATCCACGTATTGGGTGTTGTACAAAATTCTGCATATTCTGCATTATGTAATACGAGATTCAATTTTTTGTTTTTGCCAGCCTTTTTTTCTATTGAAAAACTATATTTTGGATTTTTTGCCCTATACCCTAAAAACATGGCCATGATTCTTTTTCCTGTAGGTTCTTTAAATCCCTCAAAAATGTCGTTTTTCTTTGCAATCTCTATTAAATTCCTAAAGAAATTAAGAAACAACGGAATTATGGAAATCAACACTGCGTTAGTTAAAATTGTAAATGGAGTGATCATTCCATCCGAAAATGTAATTTGAGGCACTAGTGCAGCTAAAACTATAATTGCAAAAGCATCTGCTCCTCCAAAGAATCCTATTCTCCAGATTATTAGTACAACTGGGGCAACAATTAGGGATATTCCAATGTTTACTAATGCGTCTGAAAGGTTTGGCTCAAAAATTATTAAAACTACAGCCAAAGCACCAAAAATTATCCAAACTAAATCATTAATTTCTCTTTTAGTCACATCTGTATATGATGCATACCCTAACATTCCAATAGCTAAAACAATTCGCAGATGATTAAGATCAATTAATGTTTCAATCATTTTTCTCTCTTTTTGAATATGAAGTTATTTTATTATTTATTGACTTGTTTGCGTAATTGCATGAAATTGAGTATATTCTAACCAAAAAAAGAAAAATAAGAAAGGTGGGAGATATGAAAAATCTATTTTTCATCTCATGAAGCCAATACTTTTTCGATAGGCTTTGCTTTTTTCCACAAGTGTGAACACAGGCTAAACATGTTATTGATCATTTCTTTAGAATTTGTGTACAGGATGGAGTCATTATCATCATTCAAGTCCATGGTTTCTTTAATTGAACCTGACATGATTAGCTGACCTCCTTCTTCTACAACTAATCTGCTTTTTGATGGTAGTTTTCCTACCCTAGTTTCAGTAGCTTTTAGTCTACTGATGAGTGGCAATACACTATCAATTGCTGTATCAGTTAGAACTCTAACCTCTCCTCCATTTTTCTTGCATAATACTATTTTTTCTGGAATTGCGGTATGGTACATTCTAAGGATGTCTTCGGCAGTTGTAACGATGTAGATTATTTTGGAAGATTCTTGTATCATTTTTCCAACTCGCGAATAAATATTTGAGCGACCTTGGATAATTGATATTGAGGAGACCTCAGAAACATGTTGTGGTCTGTTTAAATCCTTTAGGTCCTTGACTATTTTGTTTGATAGCTTCTGCATTGTAGTAATTTCGTCTTCTTTACGTTGAATTACTGTGGTCAATGCATCTGCAGGCGGAACTGCCTCACAGATGGTAGGGTTTGAAAACGTTGTCGTAATCAATCCCATATCTCTAAGCTTATTTAGTGACCTGTATGCCTTGCCTCTATCGATATCGAGTTTGGTAGACATTTTACCTACTGTAAGAGAACCAATTCTCAAAAGGCCCAAATACATGGTAGAGTCGGTCTTGTCAAGGCCAAAGTAAGATAGTTCTGTGAGTAGTTCTTCTTCTATGCTCATATCTGCTCACTCTTACCCTCCAATCTAGCCTGGGTTTTTCCTGCTTTCGCAGATGTCTTGTTATTTTTTGTTGTGACCATTATTCCCGAGTTTGTATATTTCATACAAGCTAATCAGTAGCAGTATGTTATTTTCCAAACTTACAAAACTCTTCTCAAATTCAACACTTGACTAAAAAGGGTATTTTGGAATTTCAGATTGGCTCAATTTTGATTGATTTTTTTAAATTTTCTAATTTTTTTAGTAGTGAATCGATATTTTCAGAATTATCCAAATCCACTACATTTAGGTGACCTAATTTCCTTTTTGGTTTAGATGTCATTTTACTATACATTTTAAGAAAAACTCCTTTCTGATGGGCCATTGTAACTGGTTTATATTTTCCTGTAAAATTTTTTGGTCCAAGAATGTTCCACATTATTGCATTTTTCAATAACTGCGTGTTACCTAAATCCAATCCGAGAATAGCACGCAAATGTTGTTCAAACTGAGATGTTTCACTTGATTGTAATGTATGATGTCCTGAATTATGTACTCTTGGAGCTATTTCATTAATTATAATTTGATCGTTTTTTGTTACAAACATTTCAATTCCAAATACTCCAGCTCCTTTTAGAACATCCATTGTTTTTTTCGCAACTTGTTCTGCATTTTCAATAATTTCTTTGCTCACTCTCGCAGGTGCTATCGTGGTCCTGAGAATATTTTCTTCATGTATATTTTCAACTAGAGGATATGTTCCAATTTCTCCTTTGGTATTTCTTACAGCAATTACTGAAACCTCCATTCTGAAATCAACATATTTTTCAAGCATCAAACTTTGATCACGGAATTGGTTAAATGCTATTTTAAGATCTTTTTCACTATTGATTTTGAAATTACCTCGTCCATCGTAACTGTTTTTTCGTGTTTTTAACAAAGAAGGGAATCCAAATTTTTTGATTTTTTGTTGTAAATCATCTAATGAAATCACTTCTACAAATTCAGCAACAGGTAACTGATTTTCAGCAAGGAATGTTTTTTGAATAAGCTTATCTTGAATTTTTTTTAAGGTATCTGGTGATGGATTTATCTTAGTTGTAGTTTCTAGGGATTTTAGTACATCACTATTTCCTGATTCAATTTCATAGGTCAAAATGTCTGCTTTTGATGCAAGCTCAATTATCGCTTTCTTGTCTTTAAAATCAGCAATTATTTGCTTTGCTCCAACTTGTGATGCTGGGCATCCTTTAGTTGGATCTAAAACGATTACCTCTGAGATTTCATTTGGAAATTTATTGGCGGCTTCTGTTAACATCATTCCGAGTTGTCCCCCTCCAATAATTCCTAAAACTTGACCCATAATCTAGTTCATATATTTGCATAAAATAAGTTAATAGATTCTTTGACAGGCTTTATTTTATTTTCCAATATTATGCTTGTTTAGAGCTTGACCAAATAAAATCGAAAAGTAATTTCATAGAATAAACAAGTGCCGTAGAATCAGTCCACATTGCAGAAACATTTTGTAGTGATCGAGCATCTTTTTTAGTAAAGAACATCATTTCTTTTCCATCTTTCATAATAAAACAAATTTCGTCCTTAAGACCAGAAGGCATGCATCTAATTTGTTTCTTATCTATATTTTCAAAAATATACATTGTTTTTTCTGTACATGAAGTGATTATTTTTGATTTGCATTTTTTGTTAGAAAAATTATCTAAAAAATCAGAATGATATAACCGAAGATAATCTTTTTCTGAACCTAGAACAATGATTTCTTCGTCTGCCTCGGAAACCATTTCATTTAATTTTGCATTAATGGGGTTTGTTCCTTCTAACATTTGAAAACGATTTTCCACGCAGTCAGTTTTTTCCTTTAAAAATTCAGGAATACTATTCCAAAGTTTGATTATGGTTTCTTCTTTTTTTTCTAATGATTTTACTCTCTCTTTTTCGGTATTAACTAATGTTTTAACTGCTATACTGAGTTTTAACGCTGAGAATTTAATTGGATGTCCAAAAGTAGCTAAAACAATTCCTTTCTTTTGTAGGGATGCTAATAATTGATATGTCTCGGTCCTAGCAATTTTCAAGGCTTTACAAACTTCGGGTGCAGTTTGTGAACCATATTTTCCTAAGAAGATGTAAACTTTTGATTGATTTTCTGTTAAATTAAATTTTGAAAGCTCCTTTTTGAGCTCATCAGCAGAAATTTTGTAATTATGCAAACTAGAACCTATATGTGAATCAAATATCGTTTGTTGTTCTCCTTCTCTCATGTTCCCTCTTACCGATCTTCATATCGAAAACAAGATCTTAATATCGTACAGAGGTCAGCTAGTTTTGATCAATGTGATAGTATGTGCGATCAATTTGTGCCTAGATATGGAAAATAGGTTCATTTTTCCTTCAAAAATTTACTTTTTCCCTTTTAATAAACACTGAAATTACTATATTTTTTACAATATTTATGCCAATTAGAAAGAAGGGAAAACATAGAAGACGTGCTGATAATAATGCTGCAAGAAGACGAAGAAAAAATTCCAAACGTGGAAAGGCAAAAAAAAGATAACCTGAATTCTATACCAAGGTTAAAAACTGTACATTAGGTTGATGTAATGTGGATAGATACGACAAAAAACCTCTAGTTGGGATAATTATGGGTTCTAGTTCAGATAGCAGAATAATGCATGGGGCTGCTGAAATTTTAGATAAATTTAAAGTTAAACACGAGGATCAAATAATTTCTGCGCACAGAACTCCTTCTAGATTAGAAGAATATGCTAAACATGCAGAAAGTAGTGGATTTAAGATAATTATTGCAGGAGCGGGAGGAGCTGCTCATCTTCCAGGAATGATTGCATCACATACATTAATTCCTGTGATTGGGGTTCCTATTCTAGTCTATAACGATAAACAAGATAAAAAATCTCAAAAACATAAATTTTCAGCTTTTGGAGGATTGGATTCTCTCCTGTCAATATCTGAAATGCCTACTGGCTCGCCGGTAGTTACAGTTGGAGTAAACAAGGCTACCAATGCAGGAATTTATGCTGTGAAAATTCTTGGAAATCAATTTCAAGATTTAAAGAAGAAATTAAAACAACATAAACAAGATCAGTATCGTTCTGTTTTAAAGGAATCAGAAGAACTGAAAAAAGTTGGTTTATCAAAATTTGTTAAGAAAAAATTCAATTAAAAATTATGTGATAATTTTGAAATTGATATTTTTCTTTTCTAAATGAGATATTAATTCTTCAGCATGTTTTTGTCCTTGAGTTTCTAGACTCAATGTTACCCCTGCTGATCCTACGGAAATTTCTGAGCTTAATCTATCATGAACGACCTCTACTATGTTAACACTTAGCGAAGCAATTTCATCTACTAGTTCTTTTAGTGCTCCTGGTTTATCTGGAAGTAAAATGAATAATTTTACCAGTCGTCCCATTTGCGTAAGACCTTTTGCAACTATTTGGCCCAAAAGGTACATGTCTACATTTCCGCCACAAAGAATTGGAACAACTTTTTTTCCAGGAGATGGTTTTGCCTCTAGTAAATAAGCAAGACCAGCTGCACCTGCAGGCTCTACAACTATTTTTGTTCGTTCCATTAACAAAAACATCGTTTTTACTATATGGTCATCATCAACTAGAACAATATCATCGATTAACTCTTTGATAATATTGAATGTTACTTGTCCAGGTTTTTTTACAGAAATTCCATCTGCTATTGTTCTTTCACCTTCTACTGATTGTAATTCCCCTGCCTCTAAGGATTTTTTCATAGCTGGAAATGATTTAGATTGAACACCAATTACTTTGATTTCAGGATTCTTAGTTTTAATTGCAAGCAAAATACCAGCAGCTAATCCACCACCACCAATAGGCACGTAAATCTCATCAACATCAGGTAAATCTTCTAAAATTTCTAATCCGATTACTCCCTGTGCAGCTATAACATGTGGATCATCAAATGCATGTACAATGTTTGCATTTGTTTCTTCAGCAATTTGTTTAGCTTTCATCCAAGATTCATCATAATTATTTCCTTCAAGAATTACTTTTGCTCCATAACCTCTAGTTGCAGAAACTTTTGCTGGCGAGGCATTTTTTGGCATAACTATAGTACATGGAATGTTTTCTAGAGATGATGCAAAAGCTACTCCTTGAGCATGGTTTCCAGCAGAAGCTGTAACTACCCCATTCTTTTTTTCATCTTCGGTTAAAGATTTGATCTTATAATATGCGCCCCTTATTTTGAACGAACCAGTTTTTTGCTGAAACTCTGATTTCAGATAAACCTCAGAACCCACCAATTGACTAAAGATTGGAGAGTATGTTAGAGCTGTTTTTCGAATTACATCTCCTCTTTGAGATTGTGCTTTTTGTACATCCTCATATGTGGGAGTCATCTAATTCCTGATTAAGTTATTCTATTTTAATTCTTGGAAAAATCCTAAAAAGAACTATTAAAAATTCAATCTAAGAAATAAAAAAATACATCATTATTGAAAGATTTTATAGTTCTACATTGATCGGTAGAAACTAGTCAAGGAACTGTGTAATTTCTCCAGAGGTACCCACCTCAGTTTAGAAATTTTTGATTTTTTTTATATTTTTAAACATTATTTAATAAATCTCTTTTTTCACACATTCAAAATTTTTATGATTTCATCTAATCTATCTAATAGTTTTTCTTTTACTTTTTCAGAAAATTTTTTTGTGTTAAACATTCCTACTTTAACATTATTTTTAACATATTCTAAATCTAAACTAAAAAGAAATCCTTCTTCTCCAGTAACCAACTTTGAATCATCAATTAGAACTGAACTAGTTTGATAACATTCCATCAATAAGTTGTCTAGCTCATCAAACATTTGTTTTTTTCTTTTAAGAAGGCTTTGAACATCTACATCAGATCGTTCATCAATATCCCGATAAATTTTTTCTTGAAGTTCATTATTCTCAAAAAATAATTCAAAAAGTTCTTTGTGTGAAAGATCATTATATCCAAGATCTTTAAGTTTTTTAATAATGTATTTTTCACCTTCGTCTGCAAGGTCAGTTTCTGTGTTTTTTGTTTTATCAATAATTTCTGGCAACTCTTTTTGTAATTCTATCACCTTGTTATCTGGTTTATAGTATAATAAAACATGAAATTGAATTGACATATGACCTGACATGATACAATTTCCCTCTTTTGATTCAAATTTTACAAAGATTCTTCTCAAATCTTCATTATTTGTGATAGTTATATCTTGAGAAGTCCAATCCTGTAGTTTTTTTATGGTTTTTTTAAAAAATTCTTGAACAAGCATTGGATCAAAAGTAGTTTGAACCGTAATTGTACTATCGCCCAACATTCCTTTTACAGTAACTGTTCGAGTTGCTTTTTTCATTTTTTCAAGAAATAATTCTTGAATTTTTTTATTTTTTTCATTCAATTTTTGAATAAATTCATCTGAAGAATTAGTGCCAAGACGCACATTTCTCGTATGGCCACGTCCAATAAAATCCTACAGCACCATCTCAAAACCAAAGGATTGATTTCAGCACTATTCTTCTAGTTTTTATAGAAAATCTTCCAAATTAATTATGTTGGAAGTCGAAAAAATCATGTGTTGGAATTGTACTGCAGAAATAGTTCAATATTACGATGAAGGGTATAAGGGAAAACGAGCCAGATGCCCAATATGCGGAGTAGATTTTCCTCTAGAGTGAATACAAAATTGACCGAAAACCAAGAAAATCGTAAAAATATTTTAAAGAATGAAAATTCAGATGATCGAAAAAAATATAATTCTGATTTGAAAACTAAACCTTCTGAACATAAATCTTCAGATAATGTAGATATGGTTCTTAATAGAAAAAGCGCAAAAGTAGTAGATTCTGAAACCATGATAAAAGAAACCCAAAAAAGAGTTTGGTCGTCATTAAAACAAGGTTATGAATATGAAGAAACAACCATTAATGAATCTGATAAATTTCTTCGAAATCTTATTTCATCTAGAATCAATATGATAGTAATATACGTTGATTTAGTTGGTTCTACAGAAATAACACTTTCATTACCTGAAGAAAAAGTAGCGATTATCATTAGATCATTTGCACAAGAAATGTCAACTGTAATTAAGCGACATGGGGGTTATGTTTTAAAGTTTGTAGGAGATGCAGTTATTGGGTATTTTGTTGCCGAAGCCTTGCCATTGATATCTGCTGATAATGCAGTAAATTGTGCAAAGACCATGCTAGATGTTATTGAAAAAGGGATTAACCCAATCTTAAATCAATATGATTATCCTGAATTAAAAGTAAAGATAGGGATGGATTTTGGAAAAAACATTATAGTTCGATATGGTTCAGATAGAAAAAATTCTCATGTCGATATATTGGGGCCATCTATGAATCTCGCATCAAAAATTCAACAAACTGCGTACCCTAATCAAATTCTAATCGGAGAAGACGTCTACAAAAAATTGCATCCAAACACCCAAAAACAATTTGATCAAGTTGTTTGGACCCAAACACATTGGAAATATCATGATAGAGAGACTGGAAAATTATATCCAGTCTATGCTTATGTGGAATAATTGTTTCTCTAAAAATTTTATTGTGATTAAACTGTAAATTTTTCAGGACATTCTACATGTTCGTAATGATGATCTGTAAATTTATCATCAACTACATAAATTACAATTTTATGTAATTCATAGGTTCGAATATTTTTTTTGCATTTGAGACAGTTTTTTTTCCTCAATTCCTTCATTTTAAGAATGACGATCAAAGAAGTCTATAAGGATCAGCGATCAGCTCGATCTGACTAAAAATGACTATTACTTCACAAGGTGGTGTCTAAATCCCTAAAGGAAAACAAAAAATACCCCTAAACCACCCAAAATTATATGGATTTTTTTGATACTCGACGTAGCTTAGAGCTTTCTGGAATTCATCCAGAATTTGGAATACCCATGTCCCTATTACCAAGATATCCTCCAAGCATTTCTCCTCTATCTCATGGGGTTATCGACCAAAAACGTTTGAAAGAAAAATTCTTCAACGATAATGCATCGATTAACACTAAATTACATGAATTTAATCAAATGTATCAAAAGTTTGCTTCTGGTTTATTTGAATTAGCATATCCAGCACTGCCACCTGGTCATCCATTATATTCTAGACGAGAATCAACAGTTTCACTTCAAAGTGAAAATAATAAATTAAGAAAAGAAAATATTGATTTAAAAAAACAGTTATCAAATAACAAAAAACAAAATAAAGTAATTAACTAAATAATTTATAGATATTTTTTGTATTTATCAAAAATCATCTTTAACATGGTTTTTTCTTCATCTGATAAATTTAGCTCATATAATGGACTATTTTGTAATTTTGAAAGGACTGTTCCAAGAAAAAGTCGTTCTTTGCTTTCAAAATAATCTCTTGCATTTGAACTTTGTAATAATTGTATTTTGATAATTGCGCCAGGTTTTGTCATAAATACCATATTCCTATCTTTTTTTTGATTAATTTTAATATAGGCTATTTCTAGTTCTGCTATGGTTAAAACTCCTCAGGAAAAATGGAAGGAATCAATTATCGCCTACAGAAAAAAATGTCAAAAGATTTTGAATCTCTCAAAATCTATTCGATATGCTGGGATAATTAATGAATATGGTAGAACACTAACGGGTTTAGTTAGACCAAATACAATTCCGCTTTGGTCAGCAGAGCAAGTCAAAAATGAATTCTTTATTATTTCGACTCTAATGACTTTGAGAAAATCATATGCTGAAAAAGTCGGCGTGCTAGATTTTATGCATCTATCTCATCCTAAAGTGACTGTGCTTGTGTTTCAGAGAAAAAACATTACATTTTATGTATCCGTTGATGTTAAGACAAAAAATATTGAGGCCTTAATTTCTAAAATAAAAAAAATTCTTTAGGCAGGAGTAAATCCTTGATAACCTGCAGTTTGTTGAGTTTGATCTTTAAACAATGGTTCAAAAAGAGAAATCATATAATCGTCAGGATCCAAGACGATTGCATTGATTCCTGCATCTCTTTCCATAGGTTCTCGGTAAATTTTTACCCCTTTTGATTTTAATTCCTCTATTGAGGATTTCAAATCACCTACCAAAAATCCAAGCATTATGCCATTTTCAACGGAAGTTCCTTGATGTGGGGCTGTAAGTGAAGCCGGATGTAGACTAACTAGTGCCCCCGCAGTTCCCAAATCGACCCAAGTTCGTCTTTGCTGTTTAATTGGTAGTCCAATAATTTCATGATAAAATTTAATAGATTTATCAATATCCTTCACAGCAAGGATGACATTTCCAACACGTTTTACATTCATGTTAATCTAATACTCGAGTAAATTTACAGTTCCCAAGTTAAATCCTTTTTCATTGAACCTCCACCATTGTTTCTGTTCTATCTACCCCTTCAATGATCTGGATTTGAGTGGTGATATCTTTGATTTCGGATAATTGATTAACATCAATTAATGCTACTGCATCAAATTGGCCACTAACTGGAAAAGAATCATAAACTGATTTAATTTTTCGAAGCCTGGCAGCAATGAGTTTTTTTGGAGATTTTACTAAAACTACTGCTTTTACCATCCTAAATTCACTTCCACTTCAATCAACGTTTCAGTCGCAACTATCTCTTTAATTTTTTTAAAATCAATTACCATACCGTTTATTTCATCAATTGAACCTTGTAGTAATACACTAATGTCAGCCCTTCCAGCAACAATCATAATTTCTTTAATCAATTTACGCTTTTTCTTTAAAATCTTAACAACTTTATCGACAGTACCTGCTTTGATTGAAATTAAACAAAGGGCACGCATAATAATAACATAATATTTCACATCAGTTATTTACTTTGCTTAATATGAAAAGAAGAATTTAGTCAGATGAAGAAGATTCTTGAGACTTTGCTTCCTCCAGATACGCCCTTCTGGCTTCTATTTCGGCATCTTTATCGATTTTTATATCATCATCAATAATTACAATACCAGTATCCTCTGCAACGATATTTTCATTTTTTTGTTTTTTATCTGTTGTTTTAGAACTTTTTTTCACAGTCGATTTTGAGCTAGTTTTTTTTGTAGTTTTTAATTTTTTGGATGTCAAGTAAATACCGCTAAAAAATGCAAATCCATGTATTAAAAGATTGTGTAGAATTAGATATAGGAAATCGTTAAATTCATTAATCTTAAGATTAATTTTCTGATTTATTATCAAAATTATTTAAATGGTGCCGCGGGCGGGACTTGAACGCGCGACAGCTCGGTCTTCAGCCGAGTGCTCTCCCGGGCTGAGCTACCGCGGCACATTGAAAATTCTCTAAAACAGAGGATTAAAGTGTGTCTACGGTTTCCAGATTATATCATTAAAGCCATTTTTTTTGTTAACAGTTCTTGCAATAACAAAAAGTAAATCTGAAAGTCTATTGAGAAATTTTTTACATTCATCATTAATTTTTTCTTTTTCATTTAATGAGATTGCTATGGTCTCTGCTCGTCTGGCAATTGTTCTAGCTATATGAATTAGAGAAGCTACTTCATGTCCTCCAGGAAGAATAAAGTTAGTTATCGAAGGCAGTTTATTTTCAAGTCGATCAATATTTTTTTCAATATTTGATACCATTTCTACAGTAATTCTATTTTTCATATTTGATAAATCAGGATTTGATAAATCTGAACCTGCTACAAAAAGATCTTTTTGGATATTTCTTAATAAATCTTCAATGTCATCGTCGAATTTTTTTGAAAGAACTAATCCGATAGTAGCATTGAGCTCATCTATCGCACCATATGCTTTAATTCGTAGATTTGATTTTGATATGCGTTTTCCTCCTTGTACTCCGGTTGTTCCATCATCACCAGTTTTAGTATAAATCTTCATAGAATAATTTAGTAGCTGTAGATTTAATACCTTGTTTTTTGTATCGAGTTTTATGTCTGATGTCTCTTGCCCCTATTGTGATTCTAAATTTGAAAATAATGATGAACTATCAAAACATATTGATAGAATCCATCATGGTTCTGGTCTATTAGAAGGAGATACCAGGAAATTCTAAACTTGCTTGAAGATTTTTTTAAAATAATTATTGATTTGAAAAATGTTCAAAGAAAAGGATGGAAGCATAAACTTGAGATAAAATACCCCGAATCTGTTGCAGATCATAGTTTTTCTATGGCTTTGATGGCAATGATTCTTTCTGAATTGCATAAATTGGATACAAAAAAAATTGTTAAAATGACACTGCTTCATGATCTTGTAGAATCTGTAGTAGGAGATTTCACTCCTGAAGAAATATCTAAACCAAAAAAACTAGAATTAGAAAATACTGCTATGGAAAAAATCCTCAATATTCTTCCAGAAAATTTAATTGAAGGGTATCAAAACATTTGGAATGAATTTCAATTACGCAATAGTGAAGAAGCAATATTTGTTCACGAAATAGATAAATTTGAAATGGTTTTTCAAGCAAAACATTACGTTGATAAAGGCTACTCTAAAGAAAAAATTCAATCATTTCTTGATACTGCAAATACTGAAATAAAAAATAAACATTTGAAAGAAATTATATCTAAATTGTTTTAATAATCAAAATATGAATTAATAATTAATTGAGGATACGAAAATGTCAGAAGGAAGTAAAGATGAATTAGTTAAAGCTCAAAAAGAGGTAATCGGAATTTTATTTGAAATTATTAAACGTTTTCAAGCAAATAATGAACTTGATGAAGAATATTTTCAATTAATTTCAAATGTAAAAAAAAGAGAAATAAATAAAATAAGATTCGAAGACATTTCAAAAAAACGAGAAGAAAATGGAAAAATAATTACTCGCTTGTTAGAAAAATTAGAAATTTAAATTATTTTCAATAATTAATCACAATCACAAGAATTTTTACTTGATAAAACTCGAAATTTATTTTTTTGTTCATATTTTTCTTGAATATAATGTGACATATTTACAATTCGTAAGATTGATTTTTTATTTTTCCAAGAACCTTCATTTTTAAACCAAGATTCAATTTCATCAACATTATAGTTTTCTCCACTTTGAAGAATTTTCATAAAAACATCTTTAATCAGACCTTCATCTTGGGATTTTAAGGATTTTTTTTCAATAATCATTGTGGTTATTTCATTTAATTTTATGATCACATTGTTAGTTAGTGGCATTTCTTTGAATCCAACCGGTAGGTTTTAAATTAATTAGCATATCTTTGCTATATATGCAATACTTTAATGCACTTCGGTTGGGACAAAAAAGAGTCCAGTCTGCAAGAGAATATCTCAATAAACTAACAGATAACAAAGCAATGCCTGCATTGGCATTAAGGGATAATAAAACAAATGTTTGGGAACCTGTTGGGGAAGAAAATCTTTATGCATTTATAGATGAATCTGCAGGTTTTGTGTTAACTGACACTAGTGGTTACATATTGGCTCTATGTGATAAAAATGGAATTTCAAAGACAATAGTTCAAGGAGTTACCAAAGAACAAAAAGAAAACATAGAAAAAATGCTCAAAGATGACAATATTCCCGAATACAAAGGTAAAGTATCCCTTCCGGTGTGACATAATAAATGAGTAAATTTTCTCGTGAGATAGAAGTTCGCGGACACTTAATTGACTCTTTGATTTTAACAAAGATTTTTGATGGGGTAATGGATCTTGGAGGAGAATTTGAAGTAAAAAAAATTCAAATTGGAAAAAAGAAAAAAGACGAAAGCTATGCAAAAATTCGGGTTAAAGGAAACAATCAAAAGCATTTAGATACAATTCTTCAATTAGTTTATCGAGAAGGAGCAACAGCTAAAATTCAAAAAGAAGTAACACTAAAACCTGCTCCAAAGAAATTTGTTATGCCTGATAATTTTTACAGTACAACTAATAACAATACTCAAATTTTTCTTAAAGGCAAATGGATTGAAGTTGATAATATGATGATGGATAAATGTATCGTAGTTAAAGGAAATAAAGCTAAATGTGTTCCAATTCTAGACGTGAAAAAAGGAGACAAGATTATAGTTGGAGAAGAAGGACTTCGAATTACTCCTCCAAAAAGACCTAGAGAAGGAATGAATGTGTTTCAATTTATGGGAGGAAGTAGCTCTAGTGAAAGACCAACGCAACATATTGCAAAAAAAGTTGCAGAAGACATCTATAAAACAAGAAAATCAGGTGGTAAAATTGTTTTTGTAGGTGGGCCTGCAATAATACATACTGGTGCAGCAGATTCGGTATCTACTTTAATTAAGCTTGGATATATCAACGCAATTTTAGCGGGAAATGCTTTGGCAGTACATGATATTGAGAATGCAACTTTGGGCACATCACTTGGAATGAATATTCATGATGGTACTCTTGCAGTAAGGGGATATAGAAATCATATGCAAACAATAAATTCCGTTTTTAAAGCAGGATCGATTTCAAAAATGGTACAAAGTAAAAAATTAACAAAAGGAATAATGTATGAATGTGTCAAAAAAAATATTCCTTTTGTATTAGCAGGATCAATTCGTGATGATGGGCCTCTTCCAGATGTAATAACTGATATTACTGTTGCGCAGAAAAAGTATAAAGAAGTTTTAAAAAATGCTAACATGGTGATAATGGCTTCAACAATGCTTCATTCAATTGCAACTGGCAACATGTTACCTGCGGATGTTAAGATAATTATTGTTGACATCAATCAACCTACTGTAACTAAGCTAATGGATAGGGGCACATGGCAAGCTTTAGGAATAGTTTCAGATGTAGGAGCATTTTTGCCTATGGTGACCCAAGAAATAAAAAAATTGAGAAAGTAACTGTAAAAAATTTACACGCTTAATTCTTTTAGAAATTCTTTTATTTGTTGCTGACTCATAATATCTTTCATATTTTCTGTAAGTGAATTTAAGATATAATCCTGATATGATTCTCCAAACAAATCCTTTAGAACTTGCTTGAGGTATTGTGGATATTCGTAACAATCTTCTAATGTACAATTGTAATCTTTGTGAAGGATGTCAGTAACTTTGTCTAATTCTTCAATACCTAATTGAAGCAAGGTATTTTTTAATGCTAAAGTAACCATTGTTTTTCTCATATGTTGTTCAGCATCAATTGTAGGGGCGCATAATTCATTGGTTTTTTTAATAATTTCATTAATGTCAATAGGTTCATGAATAACTGTAGACGGATTTAATCTATTCATAGCCATTTCATTATTCAATGTAATATTATCAGCTAACATAATGATGACTGCATCAATATTTAATTCTCTTATTTTTTCCAAAGCATAAATTCCATCAAAAACTGGCATGGTAACATCAAGATATACTACATCAGGTTTTAGTTTTTGATACAAAAATACTGCATCATGACCATTGAATCCTTTTCCTACTACCTTGATTCCATTACTTTGCAGTAATTCACTGAAAAGCTTGACTGTTTCTTTATCATCATCTGCAATTACTGCCCTGATCAATGATAAAATCTATAAATTTTTGATTATAAAGGGTATGTTTTTGAATCTGTGGAGGTTCGTTCAATGCGATCGAACTAGGTTCAAATTTATAGGTTGAAAGTAATTTTTCATTTAAAATTTTATTTTCACTTAAAGCTTTCGCATAATGAATAAGAGATAACTTCTCCGTCTTTTTTAAATTGAAAAAATAGAAAAAAAACATATGCGCATCAACCGCAAGAACTTATTTTCGTTGACAATAATTGGAATACTTTTTAGTTCTATTACTATTCCTGCTTATGCCGAAGTAGAAACTATTCACACAGATAAATTATTTTACTCAAACGGTGATACAATTATTTTTTCAGGCACCGTAGATTATGATTCCACAGGATTAGTTTCTATAGTAATTAGAGATTCAAATGATGAATTTGTGTTACTAACTCAAGCAATAATTAAACATGATAACACTTTTGAGAGAAGTGTAAATTCTAATGAGAAATTCTCTATTCAAGGAATTTACAATGCCACTGCTTTTATTGTTAATCTATCTGAAGGTGCATTTACGATATTTGATTATTCTCTTGATGGATTCCCCGCAAATACTTCCGTTTCTAATTTAAAAGATTCATCTCAAGGTCCAGCAATTATTACAAATTCTCAAACTACTGAATCAGAGCCGGAGCCAGAACCAATTTCTAAAATTGCAGCATTTGTAGATCCTGAACAAGATCCTCAGCATTACATTGATAGATACAATTCTGAATCAGCATACAAAAAGTGGTTTGATACAAACTTTCCAGAACAAACTATCTATGAAGCAGTTGGAATAACTCCATTGGAATTAACTCAAAATAATGTAGATGATTCAACTATCAACGAACCTACAAAATCTACTCAAAAATTATCACAAAGTCATGTTCAATCATCTACAGTAACCCCTAGTTTAGATACTGAAAATACTGAAGTTGCCCCAATGTTACTTGCATTAGGAGGATTAGGAATATTATTTGGAGCCGTATATGGAGTAAAACGCAGAGTCGATTCTAATATTGAACAAATTTCAGAAAATAAAATTAAATTAGAAAAAAAAGTTAACAACAACTCAGAACAAATCTTTCAAAATAGATTTTGGTTAAAGAAAAAATTAATGAGTTTAAAATTTAGTGATGGACCAGTTAATGTAATTAAAGAAAGATTAGCTAAAGGCGAAATAACTGTAGATGAATACTACAAACTGTTAAAGGCGTTGAAAAAATAACTAACTTAACCCTAATTTTTTCTTCAAAATAGTTAATGTTGTAGAGGGGTTTGCTTTTCCACTTGTTTTTTTCATTACTTGACCAACTAGAAAATTCACAGTTTCTGGTTTTTCTTTTATTTCTTTAACAGCATTAGATTCTTCATTAATAACCTTATCAATAATTTCCGTAATTTCGGATTCGTCTGAAACATTACCTAAATCCTTCTCGGAAATAATTTCAGAAAGAGGTTTTCCTGTGTTCACGATCTCTTGAAGGGCAATTTTTGCTGAAATTCTCGATAATTTGTTAGAAATGATTGCGTTAGCTAATTCTGTAAGATGTTGGGAAGTTAGTTTCAGGTCTTCTCTTTTCTCTCTAGTATCTACAAATCCCATCAGATCAGTAGTTATAATATTGGCAATCTCTTTGGCATTTAGGACATCATGAGATTTTTCAAATAAATCAGCAAAAAATTTGTCTGAAGATAGAATATCGGCAACTTGACCAGGTATATCATACTGATTAACGTATCTGTCTCTTTTTGAGGATATACTTTCAGGCATTTTTTCTTTTAATTTGTTAAAATGCTCAGGGCTTAGCTTAATCCACGGTATGTCTCCTTCTAAGAAATATCGATAATCTGATTCTTCTTCTTTGGTTCTAGCAGAAACTGTAATTTTTCTTCTATCATCCCACTGTCTTGTTTCAGAAATGATCTCAATGCCCCGTTCAACTAGGCTCTGCTGCCTAGTAATCTCAAAGTGAATTGCTTTTTCTAGATCATGAAACGATGAGACATTTTTTATCTCTACTTTATTTCCACCTTCCAAAGACACATTTCCATCTACTCTAAGGGCGCCCTCAAGAGTAGGGTCAGAAACCGAAAGATTAGTGAGTAAATCCACTAGTATATTCAAAAATACTCTAACTTGTTTTGGGTTTTCAAAATCTGGCTCTGTTACAATTTCAACTAATGGAGTTCCAGCCCGGTTATAATCAACTAAAGTGATTTGAGTTTTTTCAGATTCTCCTTCATAGATTAATCTACCAGGATCTTCTTCTATCTGAATTCTTCTAATTCTGATTTCCTTTCCTTCAACGGTAATTTTTCCATCATGACCGATACTTGTTGGACCATATGCATCATATTGGGTTATTTGAAAATTTTTGGGTAAATCAGGATAAAAGTAATTTTTCCTAAAAAATGCAATTTTTTCAGGAGTTTTACAGTTCAGAGCCATTGAGATTATGGTTGCGTTTTCTACAGCTTTTTGATTAAGCGCAGGAAGTGACCCAGGCAAACCTATGCAAATTGGACAGATGTTAGAGTTTGGTGAAAATTCACGATAATTTGCTTTACAAGAACAAAATAATTTACTTTCTAAATTAGTTAGTTGACAGTGAATTTCTAATCCTATTTTTGTCATTTTAGATTGGTATCTCCGGAAGTTTTACGGTACTTTGTAGTGCATATGCGGCTTGTAAGAGCATCTTATCCTGCATTGGTTTAGCCATGAGTTGAATTCCTATAGGTAATCCATGTGATATTTCAAATGGTACAGAGATCGATGGTTTTTCAGTTAGGTTTGAGGTAACAGTATTACTATCAACCAAAAAAAGTGCTACAGGGTCATCTATCTTCTCTCCCATCTTGAAAGGCAAAATAGGTACAGTTGGAGCTATTAACATGTCAA
>Ga0209997_10000162_pt1 | contig 20607 bp, 21 predicted proteins | sample CR04metaG_FD_182079 | JGI IMG/M metagenome (GOLD analysis project Ga0209997, IMG submission 182079) | Deep subsurface microbial communities from Mariana Trench to uncover new lineages of life (NeLLi) - CR04 metaG (SPAdes) (version 2) | ecosystem: Environmental > Aquatic > Marine > Ocean trench...
TAAAAGATTTTTTGCAGATTCTATATCAAATGTTCTTTCAAGTACTACTTCAGTCATTCTAGGAAAAACCTGTTTTTCCTTAACATTGTTAATCCTTGATTTTAGAAAGTCAAAAGCTTGTAAACATACTTGTTTGCTTCCCAATAATTTATGCTCATTAGGTCCAGTAGTTATACAGCCTCCATTTTCACCTACAGCAATATGTGTTGTTCCGCCAAATATTGAGAGCAAATATCCTTCTACAGAAGAGCGTCCTGAAACAAAAATTACATTATGACCAATTTTTGTGAGGTGTCGCAGTGTGCTTAATGCGTCAAGATTTATTCGTCCAATTCCATTTTCAGTAATGGTTCCATCTATATCAACAGCAAATGTTTTTTGTTTCAATAGATCTCATATTTCTAACCAGATAATAATTGCTCCGTAAAAAATGTCAAGATTAAATTAAACCTTTACGAATTTTAGATCTATTTGTCATTAAACCCTTTTATTTCTAATATCAAAACATGAGCTGATCTAAATGGGAATTCCTGAAAAAATAAAGGCAATACAAGATGAGATGGCTCAAACAAAGATCAATAAAGCCACAGAACATCACGTTGGTTTACTAAAAGCAAAAATTGCTAAATTAAAAAGAGATCAAGAGGCAAGATCTAAAAAAACTACTGTCTCAGATGGTTTTGATGTTAAGAGAATTGGAGATGCAACAGTTGTTTTCATTGGTTTGCCAAGCGTAGGAAAGTCTACTTTACTAAATAGATTAACTTCTGCAAAATCATCAATAGGTGCATTTCAATTTACAACTCTTACAGTTGTACCTGGGATGATGGAATACCGTGGTGCTAAAATTCAGATGTTAGATTTACCTGGCATTATTAAAGGCGCGTCAAGTGGCAAGGGATTAGGAAAAAGAGTTCTATCTGTGGCAAGGAGTGCAGATTTAGTACTTTTAATGTTGGATGTGTTTCAACCAGCTCATGAAGATGTTTTAGTAACAGAATTAGCAAATATTGGAATAAGATTAAACCAAAAACCACCAAATATTATAATAGAAAAAACTGGAATTGGCGGAATTTCAGTAGCCCAACAAGTGAAATTAACGAAAATATCTGAAAAACTTCTAAAAGACATTCTTCATGTTTATGGAATTACTAGTGCAAGAGTTGTGATAAGGGAAGATGTCGAGTCGGATCAAATTGTTGATTTGTTGTCTGGAAGTAAAACCTATGCCATAGCGCTTACAGTAATCAATAAAATTGATTTGGTAGATGATAAATTTCTAAAAGATTTGAAAACAAAAATCAAATCCGAATACATTACAGTATCTGCAGAGTCAAACAAAAATATTGATGTTCTCAAAGAGATGATTTACGAAAAACTTCGTTTCATGCGAATCTACTTGAGGCCTAAAGGTGGAGAAACAGATTTCAAAGAACCCCTAATAGCAAAAGAGGGTTCAACAATATTAGATATCTGTAACAAATTGCATAGAAATATGAAAAAACAGTTTAGATATGGACTGATTTGGGGAAAAAGTGTAAAGTTTGGAGGTCAAAGAGTCGGAATCAATCATGTATTGGTGGATGAAGACGTATTAACCATCATCAAAACTCGTGGTGTATGAGAAAAATTTTTTGAATAAAAGGTGCTTAGATGGAAAAAGAATTTGAAGATAGATGGTGCACGTATTGTATGATAAAAACAAAACAAGAAATTGTGTTTCTGCCAAAAATTCCTACATACAAACGTAGGAGGAAATACAAATGTACAATATGTGGAAAGACATCTTGGTTACAAGGCAGACGACCATCTGCAGAAAGTGTTTACTGAATTTCTAAGATTACAAATTATGAATTTAGTAAAGATTTAGCATTATTTCAAGTAAACATCTGTGAAGGTGGAGAAGATTGCTTTCCTTTAATCGAGGTTTTTTCAACAGTGAATTTTCTGTTATTTGGGATAATAGATAATTTTACTGAGGTATTAATAGCATAATGAGGTGTACCGTCAGGATTATTGAAATTTATTGCAATGCCTACTCTGTCTAAATCAACTTTGACTTTAACAATAGTTCCGTCTTCTAGCTTGAAGGATACAAATTCATTTTCTAATCTTTCGTAATCCAGCATCTTAAATTCTATTTTATTTGGTTTTTGACTCATCAACGACTAACTAGTTTTTAATCGTATTTGAATATATGATTAATACAAGTAACTCATGAGTTTGATTTGTTCTTGGGTAGTGATAATATTTTTAGAAGTTAGAATCTGTAATAATTCCTTAAACAGAATTTTATTTTCTTCTGACATTCCAGCTCCACCTTGTTCACCTGGTGGACCTGGAGGACCTCTTGGACCAATAGCTCCGGGAGGACCCTGTTCGCCTCTTGGTCCCTGTTCACCGGGAGGACCATGTGTACCAGATTGTCCTCGTTCACCTTGTGGGCCTTGAATACCCTGTGGGCCAGGCGGACCTTTTTCACCTGGTGCACCTACTTGACCTCTAGGACCTTGTGGACCTTGTGGACCTATAGGTCCTTTATCTCCTGGAGGACCTGACGAACCAGTAAGACCTTTTTCTCCTTGATGACCTGGTGCTCCTTTTTCTCCTTTATCGCCAGGAGTTCCTGGAACTCCTGTTAATCCTTTATCGCCTGGTTTTCCTTGAGGCCCTTGAGTTCCTTTATCTCCAACAGGGCCACTTTCGCCAGTTAATCCTTTTTCTCCTTTTGCACCAGTTTCACCCATAGATCCTTTATCACCGGTGGGACCCCTGATTCCCCGTTCCCCTGTTGAACCCTTATCACCTTTGTCCCCAGTAGAACCTTTTTCTCCTTTACCGCCTTTTTCGCCTTGAAGACCAGATGAGCCTTTGTCTCCTTTATCTCCCTTATCTCCAGTTAGTCCTTTGTCACCCTTTTCGCCTCTTGGTCCAGATAGTCCTTTGTCACCTTTATCACCAGGAGGACCAGCATCACCTTTGTCTCCTGAAGGACCTTCTGTTCCTGGTGAACCAGGAACACCTTGGGGACCTGGAGGGCCTGTCCGTCCCTGGTCTCCTTTATCTCCTGAAATACCACGAGAACCCCGCTCTCCAGAAATGCCAGGAACCTCACGAGAGGATGGAATTTCTTTCTGAATTTTTGGACTTTGGGGAGGAGATCTTAATTCGGGTTCGATTCTAGGAGTTTCTATCTGAGGTTTTTCTGGTTGTGTAGGTTTCTTTTTAGAGGTTTTAGAAATTTGTACCTCAAAAACAGAGTTTAATGAGGAAAACTGATCTGAAACAATTATCCAAACTAAAGTAGAATCTAATACAGATTTTGGTAGAGGGTTTTCTGCACTACCTAAAATTTCTTTAAACTTTTGGTTTTCTACCTGTAAATGGAAGTTTCCCTTCCAGAGAGTTGGAAAATTTTTGGAAATAAGACTTTGGTCTGAGGGTTTATTTTCAGATATAGCAATTTGAACCTCAAAAACCCCAGAAGGTTGTTTAAATGGAGAGGTACCCTGAATCTCAATTTTGGGATTAGTAGACACTATCGTTGGTGTAATTATGAAGTATTTTTGTATTTACCATTTGAAGATTAGTGAAAAATAGGGAATACTTGGTAAATTTTAGGAATAGTATTTATCTAGAGAAAATTTCCTATAGTATTCGATATGAAAAAGCCGTTTCAAAAAAAGCCAAAAGAAATCAAAGAAGAGACTAGTCTTACAGATGCAGATTATAACAGGAATAAACTTTTAAAAAAAGGCATCAACCTGATGGCAGATGAAAAACTTGACGATGCGACTGAAGTATTTGAGCAAGTGTTAAGAATTGATCCAGATAATGTTGATGCTCTTTTAAAATTAGGATATGCGCAATTTCATTTAGACGACTATGGAGAAGCATTAAGAATATATGATAAAATTTTAGATATCGATGTAACAAATGCAGAAGCTTGGAATTTAAAATCACTAGTTCATTATGAACAAAAACAATATGTAAAGGCCCTTGATTCTGCTGAAAAAGCAATTGAATCTGAACCAACTTTCAGTATGGCACATTATAACAAAGCATGTTTTCTATCTCTTTTGTATCAAATTCCAGAATCTTTAGAAGCACTAATACGAGCAATCGAAATCGATGTAAGAAATGCAAGAAAGGCGGTGAAAGATAGAGATTTCATAAATGTTAGAATAGAAGAAGGTTTTAAACGAATAATTGAAGTTGTTGTTTTAGAATCTATTAGACAGGGCTATCATACAATAGGGGCCATAGTATGGACTACATTTCTTGATAAGAATGACGCATTAGATGCATTGGCAAAATTAATTGAAAAAGGATTAATTGTAAAACATCAAAAAATTCAAATATTTAGCAAAATAGATTATTATGATCTTGCACCAGAAATGGTAAAAAAAGTTGGCGTAGAGCAAAAAGGATTACTAGGAATTACACAGAAAAAATTACCAGTTTCAGTTAAAAATCTAAAAGAATTTAGTCAGTCAATTCAAACCATCAAATCTTCAATAGAAGATGAAGACATGGAAAAAACAATTGAAAATTTTGATTTGTTTATTGATCCTACAAAACATGGTCAACAAATGATAGAACAGTTTTTTGAAGACCATAGAGAAATCAGACTCTGGAAAATTAGACTAAAAGATAGAGGAATCTATTATTTGCAAGAACACAAGCAAAAAATGTTAGATACTTTTAATAATATTGAGGCAACTATTACTCAAAAGTTACGATATGAGGTAGCACGGACAAAATCTTAATTTATTCTGCTGAAAGATCCCAATAGTGTGCATTTTCCTGTTTTTCAATTGGTTTTTTAAGATTTTTCCATTCCTTAAAAGAACGGACATACAATTTCAAATTTGAATGATTAACTGATTTTAAAGCGTAATATGCTAAACCTGAAAGTGTTCCAACACTACCACAGTATGTAATTATTTCAGAGTCTTGTTTTATTCCTCTATTTTCAAATAGTCGTTTCATATCTTCTTTAGTGCGAAGAATTTTTTCTAAAGTACCAAGTGTTCTATAAGGAATGTTTACTGCCTTTGGAATATGTTGTTCTAGAAAATTTAATCGTTCTCGATTATCTAATAAAATTACATCGTCTTTTTCTTTTGCTTTTTCAAGATAATCAGCTGTTGCCATAATTTCTGGTCGTAATTTTAGAGAATGGTTTTTGGATTCAATTGAAGGTATTTTAGAATCAGTTTCTAGTCCTAAAAAATTCCATTGCCCAAAAGTCATATCAAGAAGAGAAACATCATTGTGACCAAGATATTCTAAAGTCCATGCTACTCTTGATGACAAGGCCCCAAAAGTATCATCATAAACTACTACAGAAGTTTCGTCGTCAATTCCTAGGTTGTTTACAAGTTTAACTACACGTTCTGGAGAATCATCTGAGAGTAAATTGGCAAGAGGTAGATTAACAGATGTCGGAATATGATTTTTTTTATAATCTTCTTCTCGTCTTACATCAATTACTCTGACGCTTTTATCTCGGATCTCTGAACGTAGAACGTCTGCATTTGTAGTAACACTCTTGGTTTTTTCTTTGCTCAAGCAGCACATTCACCTTTTCCAGTGATTGTGTGGTAATTTGTGTCACTGCCGTAGTCTGAATAGAAATCTGCATCGCCATCTTTAGTAGGAGGCACTACAAGGGGAGCTAAAATTTGCTTCAAATCATTTACAGATTTTATCTCAGAATTTTCATTTCCTTTAACAACTCTATTCATCCACGACGAAAGAGTATCTCCTGATTGTTTGTTTTTCTTGAATATTTCAATTATTTTTAAAATTACTGAAATAATCCTTTTTGCAGGCACCCGCATACAAATAACTCCTAACATTGTGTCTCCATCTGATCTGCCACCTAATGACATTTGATAGGAAGGATACATGTCTTTACCAACTCTTCCACCACCACCATAAAATCCAACTGTAGCAATTTCATGTTGACCACAAGAATTAGGGCATCCACTAATTTTGATAGTTGAATCCATTAGTTCATCATCTTCATCTAATTTTAATTCGAGAAATTTTCGTTGAATTTCTTTTGCTAGACGGTGAGAGTTTGTAAGTGCCAAGTTACAAGATGTAGTACCTGAACATCCTATAGGAGATGCAATTGTCAATGATCCAGGATTTGCAAGTCCTCCCTCGAGTAAATTAGAGTACAATCGAGGTAAATCACTTTCATGTATCCAACGAAGCACTATTTCTTGAGAAAATCCATTTCTAGCAAAACCTTCTGCTGAAAACTCCCTACAAATTTTTGCAAGAACATTAAGTTGGTTTGCAGTGATATCTCCAGCTTCCAAGTTTACAAAAACGGAACAGTATCCTTCTTGTTTTTGCTTAAATGTGGATGTTTTTAGCCAACGTGAATAACCTTCAGGAGTAGATTTTCCATCTGCGTCAGAAACAGTAATTGGTCTTTTAATGTCATTAGGAGTATTATCGACATCAAGTTTTACAATTACTGATTGTGTAGCTCTAACAATAGCTCTTTCTTTTAACACCAAGTTTTGAAATTTTTCCCAGCCCATCTCATCAACTAAATATCTCATTCTATTTCTTGCCATATTTTTTCTATTACCCATTCTATCAAAAATTCTAAGGACCGCAATCGAAGTGTATAATAGATCTTCTTCTGGTGTAAAATCTTCAAGATAATGACCAACAAATGATTTGTTGCCAAGACCCCCACCTAGAAAGATCTTAAAACCTCGCTGAGTTTTTCCATCAATCTCTCTAGTTGTAGGAATTAATCCAACATCAGCAATTCTTGCCATTCCATGTTTTTCACAACATGTAAAATTGAATTTGAATTTTCTTGGAAGGTTTTGATTTAATGGATTTCTTAAAAGAAACTTTGCAGTAGCAATAGCATATGGAGTAGCATCAAATTCTTCATCATGACATACACCAGCAAGTGGACTACACATTACATTTCTAACTGTATTGCCACAAGCCTCACGTGAGGTTAATCCAACTTCATTTAGTCCGCGCATTATTTCTGAAACGTCTTCTAGTACCACCCAATGAAGTTGGATGTTTTGTCTAGTAGAAATATGAGCACTTCCAATAGAGAATGTTTCACTAAGTTGAGCAATCTTTTCTAATTGAATTGGATAGATTTCACCAGCTGGAATTTTAATTCTAACCATGGCATAATCGTCAGTCATTCTAGTACCATATGCACCATGTTGTAATCGAAAACGTCGAAAGTTATCGTGGTCAATTTTACCTTGTCTATAGAGTTTAACTGTTTTTGCAAAATTTTCAGCTTCTTCAATTTTGGCCCAGTTAACTCTAGGTGATTTAGAATCAGGACTGGATTGTGTAAGATTAGATATAGTCAATGGTATTACTTGTCTTTTGAATTTAGATATAAATTTTTGAGAGCCGGAATTTTAAACAAAGTTTCGAATATAGTGACCAAATCTTGCCACATGAAAAATTGAGACACCTCAGAACGCTTTCTAAATTATTTGAATTAGGTAATACTAATTTTATTTAATTCTCATTAGTTGAATCACGTAGGTTTTTTTATTAGATAATTGAAAATTAGATATGGACATAGTTTGTTATTCTTGCAAAAAAAAAATTGAAGTAGGAAGTTTGAAAACGTCCAGAACTAGATTTAATCAAATGGGGTTAACCCCGCCAGAAGGAATGAGTGCTGTTGATAAAATTTGTTCCAAGTGTTTATATGAAATTTATGAGAAGCAAATTAAACAAACAAGAATAAAACAACTCAAAAATAATATGACAAAAGATCTGCTAATTAAAAGAAACAAAGATCTAACTGTGATGCCTAAAAAGATTAGAACTGAAAAAAAGAAAAAATTTCTTTAAAGATAATAAAATTTTAGATAATTTTGCCAAAATCGAGGAAACTATTAATGGGTTTTAAAATGGATAATGGTATGCAAGAATCAGTTAACGAAGAGAGACCCAAAAAAATTTTTACAGATGTAAGAGAGGTGGACATTACTAAAGCGATAGCAAATGAGTTTCATTCAGTTTTAATAGATAGAGCTGAATCTGATGTCATCATTATTGGTGCTGGACCTGCTGGACTTACCGCAGGACGAGAACTCTCTACTATGGGTTTCAAAGTTCTGATTATTGAACAAAACAACTACTTAGGTGGCGGTTATTGGTTAGGGGGATATATGATGAATCCTGTTACTGTTAGAGAACCAGCACAGAAGATTTGGGATGAGTTAGGGATTCCATATAAAAAAGTAGCAAATGGGTTATATCTTACACCTGGTCCTCATGCAGTTTCTAAATTAATTGCGGCGACATGTGATGCAGGAGTAAAATTTCTTAATTTAACAAAGTTTGATGATTTGGTTTTAAAAAATGGTCGGGTAGAAGGCGTCGTAGTAAATTGGATGCCAGTATCTGCATTACCGCGAAACATTACTTGTGTTGATCCGGTGGCATTTGAATCAAAAATGGTAATTGATGCATCAGGACATGATTCTGTGGCAGTAAAGCGTCTTGTTAATAGAAAACTTGTCGAATGGAAAGGAATGAATCCAATGTATGTTAATGAGGGAGAAGAATATGTTGTAGAAAAAACCGGTGAAGTATATCCAGGTCTTGTTGCTGCGGGCATGTCAGTAACTGAAACATATGGATTGGCTAGAATGGGTCCAACGTTTGGTTCCATGTTATTTTCAGGTAAAAAAGCAGCAGAAATAACAGCGGCAAAAATCAAAGAGTTAGGCAGATAACTAACTATATTTTAATAAGATTATTGAAAATTTCAAAAATTTATCTTTATGACGAGCAGTCAGTACCAGAAATAAAAATTTTAAAACTAGCAAATTTTATCAAAAAAATCTTTTCAATAGATACGGAGATTAGGAAAAATATTTTCCAAAATGCAGACAAAACTCTTGCAAGACATCTTGCATCATGTAGAATCATTAATACAAAAAAACCATTTCAGTTTCATTCACCAACTATAGAAGAAATTGAATTTGAAAATGAGAGCTTTGAAAATTCTTTTAAAATAAAAAACATAGTAATGTATGACGGATTTGAATTCCAGAAACTTGTTTCAAGTTTAATTTCAGAAGACGAAAACTCTTTAGATAATTTTCATATTATATTTACAAATAGGCTAACATGTACGTATGATTATAATGATTATAGATATCATGGAAGAGCAATTATTTGTTCGAATCCATCAATCATTTCTACAACAGGAATTATTGAAGCGCCTGCAAAGCCAAGAGAGTATTATATGGAATTAATTTCAAACATGGCTCAAGGACTCAATATTAATTCATTAAAGAAAAAATTTCAAGGGAGTTATTTGGAATATCATGACGAACGTATTTCTACGGTAATTGAAGGATATGTAATGCAGGCATTATTTTATTATCTCACAGGAGAACCTTTTTGCGAAAAGGAAGATTGTAGATTGTTCAATTCCCATTGGCAAAAGAATTTACTTCGTTCACAGATAGAAATAGGAAAACTTTGTGAAAAGCATCAAAAAATTCTAGAAAAATTGGTGTTTGATTTAAATTCATGAGTTAAAAATTTGATTTATGATGTCAAGTACGTCAGGCGAAACTCAACTAATAGACAAAGGATCAAAAGATAAACCATCTACAAATCCTAATAAAAAAAAGACAAAATTTGATGTGATTATAATTGGTGCTGGTCCTGCTGGATATACAGCTGGAATTTATTCTTCACGAGCAAGACATGACACTCTAATACTTTCAGGCATTTTACCAGGAGGACAGTTAGTAAATACAACCGATGTGGATAATTATCCAGGTTTTGAAAATGGGATAATGGGGCCTGATCTTATGATCATTTTTAGAAAACAAACTGAGAGAATGGGAACTACGATTATTGACGATGAAGTTGTAAATGTAGATTTCAAACATAAACCCTTCAAGGTTCTAACAGCATCTGAAGAATATGAAGCCAGTGCAGTAATAATTTGCACGGGTGCAAATCCAAGAAAGCTTGGCTTGGAAAGTGAAAAAACCTATGCAGGAAAAGGTGTATCATATTGTGCAACCTGTGATGGACCTTTTTTTAGAAATCAAGAACTTGTGGTCGCTGGCGGTGGAGATTCTGCAATAGAAGAAGCCACATTTCTAACAAAATTTGCATCTACAATACATCTTGTACATAGAAGAGACAAATTAAGAGCAAGTAAAATAATGCAAGAGAGAGCTTTTGCAAATAAAAAAATAAAATTTTATTGGAACAAGACAGTTGAAGAAATTATTGGAAATGGCAAAGTACAGAAAGTGATTCTAAAAGATACTAAAAATGAAGAAAAAACAACTCTTGAGGTAGGAGGAATTTTTGTTGCTATTGGTCATGAACCTAACACTAAACTTTTCACAAACCAAATAGAGTTAGATAGTCAAGGATATGTGGTTGTTAAAGAAAATACCAAAACTAGCGTAGATGGAGTTTTTGCTGCAGGTGATGTACATGATCATAGATATCGACAAGCAATTACTGCTGCAGGGCTGGGATGTATGGCAGCTATTGATGTTGATAAATATCTAGCAGAAATCTGAGAGATATTTTCAAACAATCCCCGTCTGTTCATTTTGATCAAACATTTACAGATACTGGATCTTTTCCAATTTAATTCACATGTTAAAAAACGCTAAAACTAGTTTTAAGATTGGAGGTTCGGTAGGAATCATAATTCTCCTTTTGGGAATTACCGTAATGTTTGGGATGTATCAAATGTCCAAAGTTAGTAATGAAATAATTGAAATTTCCCAAGAATACATACCACTTTATGAAATCGTATCAGATATTAAATTCCAAAAATCCACTCAAGCAGTTAGTTTAGAAAAAATTATCAGGTATACAGACTCTAACAATTTACAAGAGCTTGAAAAAGCCAAAGAAAAATTTTGGTTAAGTGGAGGAACAATTGATTCTGATGTAGAAAGAGGCAAAAACATTGTGAATGTGGGAATTGATATAGCAAAATCTGAAAAATCATATGAGGAATTCAGAACATTATTCCAAAAATTATCTAACATAAAGACAAATCACGAACAATATGAGATTCTTGTAGGGGATTTGTTTCTTGAATTAAACGATATGAAATCGAATGATGGTTTACTAGAACAAATTATGAGTGTCGAAAATAAGTTGGAAATTGAATTAGATGTAATGCTAGCATCATTATCAACGCTAGCAGATGAATCCACTGTTCAGATAGAAGATAATGAGAGAGATTCACTGACAGGACAAATTATTATAATTACTATTGTTGGTACAATCGCAGCAGCTCTTGGCTTTTTTATTAGCCAAATCAATAACGATCTGAAAAAAGAGGTAGATTTGAAAACAAAGGAGTTGAAAACAGCAAATGAAAAATTAAAAGAATTAGATAAAATGAAGGATGAATTCATTGGAATTGCATCACATGAATTAAAAAGTCCCATACAACCAATTTTGGGTTTTGCAGAATTAGCAAAATCTGGAGATATTGGTCAAAAAGAAGCATGGGATGGGGTATTACAGCTTACAAGTAAATTACAAGATTTGGCAAATGCAATACTTGATGTAAGTAAAATTGAAAGTGATAGATTGGAATTACAGTTAGAAAAAATAAAAATAAACGATCTTATTTTAGATATTACTAAATCTCAAAAAATTAATCTAAAAAAACCTGTTATAATTCAAGAAAATTTAGATGAAAATATACAAGTTGAAATTGATAAAATCAGAATCGGGCAAGTTTTACGAAATCTTCTAAATAATGCGCTGAAATTTACTCCAAGGGGAATTATTAGTATTGATACTCATGTTTATCAGGAGGAAAATAAAATTCAAGTAAAAATTTCGGATACGGGTTTTGGAATCCCTGAAGAAATATTACTAAAAATTTTTGAGAAATTTGTAACGAAGCGAATCAAAAAGGGGGAACAATCAGGAACAGGTCTAGGATTGTTCCTGTGTAAAGGGATTATTCAAGCTCATGGTGGAGAGATTACCGCTCAAAATAAATTTGGTGGTGGAGCAATCTTTGAGTTCACAATTCCAATTTTACAAAAAAATAAGATAATGAATCCATCACAATTATCAATTAATAAGAAATTTTGATGTTTGTTTACTTTAAACAAACTTAATGTTAAACTCCATTTAAATAATTATTTTTGAGGAATTAACTTGAATGTTCTAGTAGCCGAAGATAATCTTTTTACAATCAAACAATACAAACATGTACTTGAAAAAAATGGATATAATGTGACTACAGCTAGAGATGGGGAAGAATGTATGCAAAAATATAATGAAGCATTTTTGTCCCTGGAAACTGAATCTATCGAATCTGGTCCATTTGATGTTGTATTAATTGATAATAACATGCCAAAAAAGAATGGTGCAGAAGCAGTTAGAGAAATTTTGGAAAGATGTCCAAATCAAAGAATAATATTTGCTTCTGCATATAATATCAATTCTATATTAAGTGCTCCTGGAGTATTGAAAGATTCAGTAGAAATATTACAGAAACCGTTTTCTCTTAATACAATGATTGCTAAAATCCAAACTAAATGAGAAAATTACATGTATGCTATTTTGGATAAATGCTTTGCTTCTTTTAGATCTGTTTCAAATTCTTCTTCAGTCATAACATTTTGTTGGGCATAGATGCTTTTGAATTTCCTTCCATCATCAGCAAAGATTCCAACAACAGTACCGTTATCTATAGGATATTTTTTCATAGATGCATATACTGCTGCGGAAGACGGGCTAATCAAAAGTCCATCTTTTTCAAATACCTCCTTGACAACTCCAAACGCTTCAGCATTTGTCACATAGATCCAATCATCAACAACTTTTTCTCGCCTTAAAAACAAGTCAGGTTTTGCTGATTCTTCAAAATTTCTCCATCCTTGGATTAAATGATTTTGTTGGGGCTGACATCCAATTATCTTGATATCAGGATTTTTTTCTTTAAGATATGTCCCAATACCAGTTATTGTTCCTCCAGTTCCAACTCCAGTAAAAAAGTGAGTTACTTTGCCGTCAGTTTGTTTCCAAATTTCTGGACCTGTTCCTTTGTAATGTCCCATAAAATTTGCTTCATTTGTATATTGGTTTGGAGAATAATATGTCTCAGGTCTAGATGATGCAATAGATGTTGCAAGGGCAATACTTTGATCAGTACCAGCCCCAACTTTTGGACAAAGATCATCACTTGTTTCATATAATTTGGCCCCAAGTGATTCGATAATTTTTTTAGTTTCATTACTTGCTTTTTCTGGGATTACAATCTCTATTCCATAACCTAATAACTTTGCAATTCCAGCTAAAGCAATTCCAGTATTTCCCGAAGTGGGTTCTATGATTATGCTATGATTCTTTTTTAGAATTCCCCGTTCTTCAGCGTCTTTGATCATCCAATACGCTGCCCTGTCTTTTACAGATCCAAATGGGTTGTGGCCCTCAAGTTTTGCAAAATATTTTACATTATCCTTGTCAAGAGATTCAAGTGGAACTATTGGGGTATTACCAATTTGATTAATTACAGATACATCCGTTTCAACTTTGGTGGCCATGTTTTATTTCACTTTTTTAATTGTAAATTCAAAAACATTGTCATTTTTGTTCATGCTTAACAGTTCATGACCAGTTCTGTTAACCCATTTTGAAATATCATCTTCTGATGCTGGATCATCTGCAAGCACTGTTAGTACTTCACCAACCTGCATTTTTTCAATTGCAATTTTTGTTCTAAACACAGGTTCAGGACAGAATAAGCCAGTTGCATCTAATTTTGTAGATTGTGAATCTGAAATTTTAAGTCGCCTATTTTTATGATCTTGTTTTGTTATATTAAAAGCTATTTGGTAATTAAGAAATCATTAAATTAATTATGCATAGAATTAGTTTTGCCTAATGTAAGTTATTCTCATAAGGCATTCTTAAAGATAGTTAATGGATTCCTTTGATTCATAAAATCCGAATCCAGATTTTTAAAATTAATTTTGTATGAAACTCTTTTCAAAAAATAGAGAGCGATTTTGTAAAACAAATTCCATAAGTAACTATCAGGATCACGATTATACATTTTTAATAAAAATGAAAATAACCAGACAGAATTTGGGTGATGTTTTTTAACATATTCAAAAATATAGTCTTTAGAGTTTTCAATTTTAAATTTTAAATGCTCTAGTGTTTCATCTGGGAGCGCATATCCGGTGTTAAGAATTTTTATTTTATTATGCTTCATTGCTGATAAAACATCATCAAGGGTATTTTCTGAGTCTATTTCATTTACACATCTACCTAGGGTTGAATTTACGTGAGAATCACTACCTGAAACTTGAATCATTTTGTTTTCCAAAGCAAATTGATTTGCTTTTAGGTTTGAAACAACATCAACGTTGTTACTGTTGAATACTTCGATCATATCACAATTCTTTGCTTTTTCTCTTAAGGCATCTATCAGGCTAAATGGGTGAGGTGCAGAAGAGATTCCATTTTGTTTTTTAATCTCATCAATTATTTCCTCCATAGATAGACCAGGTCTAATCTCTTTTTGTAATCCATATGCAAGTATATGGGCTCCAGTATCTGTAGTTATCTCCTCAGCTGGATAGATTTGAATATTTTTGAATTTGCTATGATCATTTTTGTATTTTAGGATTTGAGAGTATCCATTTAGAGTATTGTGATTAGTAACAAACAATGCTTCAAGTTCTAATTTATTTGCCTGTTCTAATTGATCTCTAAAAGTTACATCACAATCGTAGGGGGGATCTTCATCACCTAAACGAAAATTAGAAAATACATTATGACAATGTAATTCAGCTCTTAGTTGCAATATTCAAGTGAATTTTATGATTAATTTATAATCGTTGCCTCAAACTATATTCAAAAAAATATTTATCGAAATAAATCCTCATTTTCAGGTCTTATTATTGAATTAATATGTGAATCAGATTGTTTGTATTTGTAATTTCGTACAATTGCTACAGGACAGTTTCTTGTCTTTCCCATGACTAGTTCTGCTGCAGAACATATTTCATCAGAAATGGCAATAGCTGTTACACGTAATATTTTCCCAAAACTATCTTTTGTTCCTTCATAATCAAGTATTGAATCTATTCCTGCGATTCCAATCGCAACATCTGTTTGACCCATCCTAAAAGCCCTACCAAAAGTATCTGAAATTATTACTGCAACTTTTTTCTTAGTTTTTTCATAAAGTTTAGTTTGTAGAGTAAGGGCTGATTTATCTGGATCAATTGGCAGTAATGTAGCATAACCATTTTCAACGTTACTTTCATCAACCCCTGCATTTGCACAGATAAAGCCATGATGTGTTTCTACAATAATTATTTCATTATACATTCTAACTATTCTTTTTGATTCAGAAAGAATTGCTTCAACAAGTTTTGGATCTTTATTGTATTCAGTACCTATTCCAACTGCTAGTTCTGATGGAATTATTTCTGAAAGATTAACAACTCTGCCTTCCTGTTTAGAGATAATTTTTTGTGAGATAACAAATATGTCTCCATCTTGAATTTTTTGTTTTGAAGATGATAAGATTAGATCAACAATTTTTTCGTCTTTGTGTATGTACTTTTTGATTTGAATTGGAAAAACTTCAAGGGTCATTGAATTAATAAGTAAACTTGATTCAAGGATATTATTAACTATAGGGAAAAAGTAAGATGGTTAAACGATAGTTGGGGATTCTAACTTTAGATGATAATGCTGATTAATAATATCAATGATTTTTGCTAGATTTTTTTCTTCCAAAGTTACGGTGGCTAGATCTTTTACTAAATCCTGTGCCCTATATGCAATTCCTAGATCACAGATATCAAATAATTTAATATCATTTGCACCATCTACAACAACTACAATATCTTCTTTTTTCACACCCCATTCTTGAATTTTGATTCTAGCAGATTTTGCCTTATCAGAGTCTACAATAATTTCTACTCCATCTAGTTTCCCATTGATGAATTTTAACTTATTCGAAAAAACATAATCTAAACCTAATTCTTCTTCAAGTCTATCAGTCATTATTGAAAATCCACCAGACACTGCCATGAGTTTCCATCCTGCCTCTTTCAAAGCACGACATGCCTCTTTTGCTCCTGTCATAATTGGTAAAGAGTGAGCTACTTCCTTACAGGTTTTAAGATCAAGGCCTCTAAGCAAGTCAATTCTGGTTTTTAATCCATCTTCCCAGTTAATTTCTCCCTGAATTCCTTTTTTTGTAATTTCCCAAATTTCTTTTTCTTTGTTTAATTTTTCTGCAAGAATTGGTAAATATTCAGCATCAAAGAGAACGCCCTCTACATCAAAAATTACAAGCAATTACTTTCTGCATTTGAGCTAAAAACAGAATATATTAAAGTTGTACTTTGAATTTGGCTTTTATACTAATATAATTTGATCTGATCTAGATTGGATAGTGATTTAGCGAAATTGAAGGGAATCTATCAGACTAGGAATCTAAAAATTATATTTTTTATAGTTTGAGTCAATTCTTCAATCATCTTCATCTGTTCTGTTAGGATGGCATCTTTTTGTATGAGCTGTTCATCTTTTTCAACTAGCTCTGTTTTGAAAATTTGTATTTGGTTTTCTAGATTCTGAATTTTGCTGGATGTTAGTACTTCAGAATCATAACACGTTACCACGTCAATATTGTCAATTGCAGAGCTACCGCCAAGATTGATTTCAACTCTATCAAAAGCAGAAATGTTTTTCCCGCTAAACAATGTTAAATCCTCTACAGAGATTGGTGAAATTCGATTTGCTTTGTTATTTCCATATTCTATACTTGAATCGTAAAACATACTATTACTATTAATGAACTCATGAAATCCAACTTTTGCCAATATCTCATTATTCATAAAAAAAGTAGCAACAAAACCTGAATTGTTGCCGTATTCAGAGGGTCCTTCTACATCAACTAAGTCAAATCCTACTGAACATGTTGGAGAATCAAAATCAAAATAGATACTTCCAGCTGGTCTGCTTCCCTCATCATCAGGAAAATCAATCAGACCATTTTTGTCAGCATCAATATCATTTTCAGCAATAATTAAAATTTTTTCTAGTATTGATTGTGAAGATATCAAATTACCTCCTGACCAAGGGCTAGCAAGATCAAAATCTCCTCCAGTTGGATTTAGTGAATCAAAAACTATTGCTATACTGGGCCCTCCACCCATATTTTTAGCTGAAATTGTAACGCCGTTAATTACATCATATTGATTTGATACAATCTCTCCTACTTCGAGATTGTCAAAATCTAGAACAAAGGCGCTTGAATTATTAAAGGAAAATGCGAAGATAGGAATTAAAGCAGAATAGATTAGAATTCTACTAATAGTCATTGTATTGTTTGATTTTCTAAATTGAAATTTAAACATGATCTTAAGCAAATTCTTAGATTGTAAAGTGATTTAGCGAAATTCTGTAAATAAAGATAAAATAATTATTCCTTAAGTAAAATGAAAACAATTAGTATTATAGTTTGGTAAAAAAGATTGTACCTTGTCCAAGATGCATGGCTCCAAATTCTGTTGAAGCAGAGAATGGATTGGTCCCCAAAGGTCTAAAATGTATCAAGTGTGATGCACAAATATCTTAAATCTCAAAGTGATTTAGCGAAATTCTAGAACTTTCCTGCAAAAAACTATAATCTCTTAAAGTTTAAGAAGTTTTGGATCACCAACATCTATTAATAAATCGGATGTTCTATCTATCAACAGTATGGTAGAAGAACTTGAACACAAATATGAAGTTGATATAAAAAAAACAGAAAAACGTCAAAAAATTCCTGATGACGTTAAAGCAGAATTAAAGCAATCAGGAATGATGGACGAAAAAGGAAAACTGAAATTAAAAGGGGTTAGCCCGAAAATGCTCAAAAAAATGAAAACAGAATATGTAGAATGTCCTGTCCTAAAAGATGACATTGGTTTTGTTCAATGCTTTGTTTGCCCAAATTTCCAGAGTCGAGTGATGGGCAAGGTTCTATGTAAAGGCGATTCTCTTTAAACAAGAAAAGCTCATTAGTATAGATTTTCTTCAAATGTTAAATTGAGTAAAGATATTGGAATTACAGTTACAAAAAATGATGATTTTAGTGAATGGTATACGCAGGTAGTTCTGAAAGCTGAGCTTGCAGATTATGCTCCGGTGAAGGGACTTATTGTCCTTAGACCTGATGGATATTCTATTTGGGAATCAATAAAATCTGCATTAGATGAAAAATTAAAGAAAGAGGGAATAAGAAATGGGTTTTTACCAATTTTAATTCCTGAATCTCTTTTATCTAAAGAAAAAAAACATTTTGCAGGATTTAATCCTGAGGCTTTTTGGGTTACTCATTCAGGAGAAAACGAAATAGGAGAGAGGCTTGCATTACGTCCAACATCTGAGACACTAGCATATTCATTGTATTCAAAATGGATTAAGAGCTGGCGAGATTTACCTCTAAAAATCAACTTTTGGAATACAGCATTACGTGCTGAAATTAAAGCTACAAAACCTTTTATTAGAAATTCAGAATTCTTGTGGCAAGAAGGACATACTGTTCATACAACAGCAGAAGAAGCAGAAAAGGAGGTATTGAAAATTTTAGAAATTTATAAAAATACAGTTGAGAATGAATTAGCGATTCCTGTAATTACTGGGGAAAAAAGTGATAAGGAGAAATTTGTTGGAGCAGTTTATACTACTACAATGGAATCACTTATGCCTGATGGAAAAGCATTACAAATGGGAACATCCCACTTTTTAGGACAAAACTTTTCAAAACCTTTTGATATCAAATATTCAGATAAAGATAACATTGAAAATTATGCTTGGCAAACATCATGGGGAGTTTCATGGCGATTAATAGGCGGAATGATTATGGTCCATGGAGACAATAAAGGTCTTGTATTACCACCAAAAGTTTCACCAATTCAAGTTGTCATTGTACCAATTTATTATTCTAAAAATGATTCAAAAAAAGTCATCGAAAAAGCAAACGAAATTGAAAAAGCGTTACTTGATAAAAAAATTCGTGTTCATTTGGATAAAAGAAATGAGTTAACCCCTGGATTCAAGTTCCATGATTGGGAGCTAAAAGGAATTCCTTTACGAATTGAGATTGGTCCAAAAGATATAGAAAAGCAAAAAGTGGTAATTGCGACAAGACATAATCATGAAAAAACTGATCTTACAATAGATAAGATTAGTGATAACATCATAAGAATTTTACAAAAAATTCAAAAAGAAATGTTTAATGCTGCAAAAAAAATTCTTCAAGATAGAAGTATTATTATTGAAGATTATACAAAATTCAAAGAAGAATTAGAAAAAGGTGGTTTCCTCTATGCGCCATGGTGTGGAGATGAAAACTGTGAAGAAAAAATAAAAGATGAGACAGGAGCTGAAATTCGAGTTATTCCTTTTGATGATAAGAATGAGAAACAAAAATGCATTATTTGTGGTAACGTAAGTACATCTACTCCAATTTTTGCTAGAGGATACTAGTAGGAATTTGGCAGTAAATATAAAACTCACAGAGTTTGGAACGTAAATTAACAATGACCGCTCTCTCAGAACCAAAATCAAAAAGCATCTTGAATTCATTTAATGAGACTAGGTCTCGAACCTTGGAATTAGTTAAAACACTTGAAAAAGACGATTATGTGGTACAAACCGCATATTATACGAGTCCGCCTAAATGGCACTTAGGTCACGTTAGTTGGCTTTACGAAGTGATCTTGAGCAAATTAAATACCGATTATGAATTTTATTCAAAAGAATTTTCAGAATATCTAAATTCGTATTATCGTCAATTTGGAGAACCACTTGATAAGGGAAAAAGGGGAATCGTGTCTAGACCCACTGTTGAGCAAGTTTTGGAATATTTTCAAACTGTAAACCAATTAGTTACTGCTTTTCTTAAAAAAAATCCAATTTCAAACAAAGCTAATCAGCTGTTTACAATTGGTATGCATCATGAGTGTCAACATCAAGAGCTCCTTGTATATGATCTTCAACAACTACTTGCAGACGAATACAGACCAGTGAAAAAGAATTCTACACTAACTCCATCTAAAGTAGAACCAGAATCTGTGTCAATTGGAGGAGGAGTATACACCATGGGATATAATGGAGGGGATTTCTGTTATGACATTGAGATTCCTGAACACAAAGTATTTCTAAATGATTATAAAATTGATGCATTTCCTGTAACAAATGGACAGTATTTGAGCTTCTTAGAAGACGGAGGATATGATGATTTCAAAAATTGGTTATCAGATGGATGGGAGACCGTTAAGAAAAACAATTGGCATGCTCCCATGTACTGGGAAAAAGAAAATGAAAGATGGATGGTACGTGATTTTCTTGGAAAAAGAAAGATTAATCCAGATAAGCCTGTTTGCCATGTGAGCTTTTACGAGGCAGATGCATATTGTAGATGGGCAGGAAAAAGACTTCCATCAGAAGCAGAATGGGAAAAAGCTGCATGTTGGAATGAAGAAAAGATGAGAAAAACAATCTTTCCTTGGGGTAATGAAGCACCTAATGAAAAAAATG